>JACCDW010731715.1_pt1 | contig 36684 bp, 80 predicted proteins | sample 7449781 | NCBI WGS metagenome assembly JACCDW01 (sample SAMN15323449, study PRJNA562643) | freshwater metagenome | isolation source: river surface water | place: USA:Blue River Watershed | collected 2017-08-18 | reverse complement strand
TGCGCGCACTGACCCTCTCGTCGCGTTTTGTGGTTGGACACCCTCTGAGGTACACACCACTCTGTATCGCCACGCACGTTTCGGGTTCGGTTTCGCGTCCATCAACAGCAGTGCATCGACGCTGCCTGACTCCGATGACCGCATCCGATTGGAACGTGTCCTATGACTTCTGGCAGGACACTCGCATCGTCAGCACTCAGCTGATGACCATCGTCCAGCACGCTCAGGACTGGCGGCTCCCGCCCACCGACCTCCTGGGCCTGCAGTTTGTGCCCACTGCCGGGGATTATTCCTGGTCGCAGTTCAAGGTTGCCTGATCCAAGCCCCTACTCCGTTCACTCGGGGTGGGGGCTTTTCTTTTGTCTTTCATCAGCAGTGCATTCGCGCTGTTTGACTTCGATGCGCGCTCCACTCTTCGCAATCGCTGCCGGCACCGCAATCGGTTTCACCCTGGTCGGCGCCATGCACGCCACGGTCGCTCGCCTCGACCAGGCAACCCGTGAACAATGCGCCCGCCAGGACTGGCCGGTTCATCAACACGCCGCTCACTCTGAGTTCTGCCGTACCTACACCATCAAGGCGTTCTGACCAGCAACCCCTGCTCCGTTCACTCGGGGTGGGGGTTGTTTTATGTCCTTTCGCACCAATGCATTCGCATTACCTGACTCCGATGAGCAACCCTTCAATTCTTCACGACGCCCTGCTCGCTGCCGATAACGCTCGCATCGCCGATGACGAGGCCAGCTGGGAGGAGCTCCTTTGGCACCTCAACGCCCTGGCCGAGGAGGAGGCCGCTGCGGCCGACGCAGACTACTGGGCCAGCCAGATGTATCCCATCGCCTGATCTCCGGCCCTGCTCCCAATACGGGAGTGGGGCTCTTTTTATGTACCTCTACAGCAGTGCATTTGCGCTGCTTGACTCCGATGAACACTTCTATGTGGCTCGGCTACATCACCGGCTCCATTCTCGGCCTCGCCCTCGGCTGCCTTCTCTACGGCGGCATCGGCTTTCTCCTCTTTGGGTCCGGCGGGGCAATAGGCGGCTGCGGCATCGCACTCGGCTTTGCTCTCTACGGACTCGGCCTTGTCAATCCCTTCAAGACGCCCGAGCTTTTCCGCTGACCCTCCCTCAAATGTCCGCCTCCCGGCCCTCACTCGCAAACGCGGGTGGGGGCTTTCTTTTGCCCTCTTTCAGCAGTGCATTCAGCGCTCCTGACTGACGGCACGCGGTTCTTTCGCCCCGGGACACCCGGGTTATCGCGATGACGGAAGGCAAGCTTTACCGTCTCAGCCAGCAGCTCCGTCTCCTGGCACGCAACGGCATCCTCCTCGCCGAGGACGGCCGCGCACTCCACGGCGAGATCAACGCCGAAATCGAGAACGCCCGCCTGGTTCTCGAGGACATGATCGACCAGCTCCTGGACGGTCACATCCTCGGAGATCTCCAGCGCCGGCACATCGAGTTCTGCCAGGAGATCGCCAACCTCAACCGTCCGGCAATACGCCAGCTCGAGCTCGAGGTTTGCCCCTTCTGAGCTCGGGCTTCACTTCCGCCCTCACTCCGTTCACTCGGGGTGGGGGCTTTTTTATTGCTCCTCTTCAGCAGTGCATTCAGCGCTCCTGACGAGCAGCGCGGTCCTTTCGCCCTGGTTCGCCCAGGCCCCAACCGCATGGCAAACGCCACCAAAGCTGACCTCGAAGCACGCATCGCCGAGCTCGAGCAACAACTCAACGCCTCCGTCGGTGATCCCAAAACCGCTGGCATGGTCCGACTCGTCGGCATGCTTAAGCGCGTCCAGGACATCTCCCGGCCCGACGGCGGCAAGTTCACCGTCAGCGCCATCCTGACCAACTCCACCACCGACAACCGCGGCGGACAGGAGATCAAGGTCGACCTGCCCATCGACTCGATCATCGCCACTGACAACGGCGTCAAGATCGCATCCGAGATCTACTCGATCGCGGGCAACACCGAATGGGCACGCGTCGCCATCTCTGGCTACTGGACCACATTCGGCGACATTACCCGCAACGACCGCGGCTATCCCGTCGCTCAGCGCAGACAGCTGCGCGCTCAACGCATCGAGGTCTTGAACGCCAAGCCCCTCGACGTTGAACCAGCCATCACCCCTGAGGTCATGGCTGAACCCACCAGCGAAGGGATTCCCTTCTGAGCTGATCGTCCCACTCGCTAGTCCGGGTGGGGCTTTTCAACTGCAGACATTGCTCACCCATGAACCTGCGTCTCACCCTCAACCGCAAGGAAGCCATCGCCCTTCGGGACGCCATGGCCCTCTCCTCGCGGCACTGCGACTACGACTTCACACTCGAACGCGTCTGGACCGAAGTCGGCGACTGGATCTATGACCTCGAACAACGAGATCTACAGCCAGGCGACATCTTCTGATTGCCTCTACGACGGTCTTTATATCCTCCACTCGGCGAATATCTGCCCTGTCCTACTCTTTCATCTCTGACTCACTGGCATGCGTTATTTCTTGCCCCTCGCTCTCCTCGCACTGGCTCCGTTACCCGCCGGCGCCGTCACCTCCGCTCAACCCTCCTGCGACCAAGCTGATCAGCAGGTCGCACAGTCCCGCTGCTTTCAGGTCGCTGATTACTTCCCGCCCGACATGACGCGCTGTCAAAAGGTCGGCCAGACCCAGCTAGGCATCCCGATCTGGCTCTGCTGCTGACCTCCAGCGCCATTCCCCTCACGCCCCGCTCGGTCATCCGGGTGGGGCTTTTTTACTGCGCCTCTGCAGCAGTGCATGGGCGCATCTGTCTTTCGCAACCCCTACCTCATGCGCAACACACTCATCACCATCGCCGCCTGGACTACAGCAATAGCGATCGTCCTCTGGCAACGCTTCATCTGGCCAGGCCTCAAATCCTTCCTGCCCGGCATCGAGGAGCTCTTCTCTGCTCCCGCATCCGAGCAAGCACCGGAACCTGTCCGGACAGCATCCGTACAAGAACCCGTACAGCCGATCGAAACCCTGGTTATCGAGCGCCGTCAACCCGCCTCACCTCGTCGCACTACCCGCAAGAACCCGACCGCTGCTGGCTTTGCGGCCTAGTTCACCTATCTATTGCGATCCATTCTCAATAAGCACTACAGCGCACATCATGGTCCTCACTCAATACCGCCCCGATCGCCGCGTCCGCCTCTCTGTTCGCGGCACTCCCGACCAACTTGAACCCATCGGGCTCGTCCTCGAGCAGCTCTTCCCCGGCGAAGTCATCGTCACCTCCGACGAAGACTCAGACGACGAGCTCACCGAAGACCAGCTCGAAGTCCTCGAAGCCATCTACGAGCGCACCCTCGAGGAACGCTACGCCTGGCCGGAACCCTCCTTCTGAAATTCACCCTGCCGGCACCCCTCGCTGGCAGGGCTCCCCTCTCGCTCCTGTATTACCTATGACCACCCGCACATTCCGCTTCTACTCCGACCCCGGCCACGGCTGGGTTCGGGTTGAGAAAGCCTTCCTGCTTCAAATTATTGGCGACAACTGGCGCGATACCTTCACCCCGTTCTCCTATGAGCGCGGTGATTTCGTCTACCTCGAAGAAGACGCAGACGCCGCCAGGTTCGTGAACTGGTGCCGCGCCTCCGGCATCGAACCCGTCTTCAAGCCAGCGAGCACCGGCATCGCCAACCGCTACTCCCGCATCCGTAACTACTCACCCCTGCAGCCTGCCTAACCCATGGCTAACAACTACGAATCCGGCGCCACCCACATCCCCGCCGACTGCTTTGCTCCCGGTGGGGCAGAGGCGGCCGTCCTGATCAACGGCGAACTCCAGGACATCCTTGAACAAGATGACCGCCCCGAAGAGTTCGACGACTACTACGCAGGCTGCCTCGAAACCGAGATGGGCGGCGACGGTTCTCTCTATCTCTCCAGCGGTGACGAATACTTCTGCCAAATGAGCTTCGAGTACCTGATCGAGAAGCTCGCAGAACGCAAGCTCATCACCAAGAGCTTCGGCATCTCCGTCGCTTACTACTGCAGCAAGCTCCGCCCCGATGAACATGGCGGCGTTTACTACCGAGCCCTACCCAGCGGCGAAGTCCTGGCACTGAGCACCCAGCTCGATTGCCTCACCGATGAGCAGTTCCGCCATCTCGTCAACGTCCGCGAATCTCCCGCTACCTACACCTCCGCTCCCGACGCCTAACCCATGATCCCCACTAATCTCCACCCCCTCGCAGTCGTCGGCCCAGAAGAGCACGCCTCTGGATCCCTGGCCGGCTACTGCAAAACCACCTACAACCTCCTCGTTGCCACCCTCGGCCTGCCCCACTCCTACGACATTGACGGCAAAGTCAATGTCGAGTGGGCCTTCAAGTGCGCCGATGGCACTACCTTCCACGTCTATGACTGGAAGGAACCCAGCATTCCGTCCGAGGAATACTGGTGGCACATCGGCGGCAACTCTGCCTCCTCCCTCAAAGCCTTCTCCCGCCACACCGGCCTTCCTGTCACTCGCGAGCGCTCATGACTATCACCATTGAAGACAAGCACCTCGAGAAACGCTTCATCATTGGCGCTCTCGCCCTCGATTCCAACCTTGACCTCGCCGCAGAGGCTCGTGTCCTGCTTGACGTCAATGACTCCATTTCTGATTGCGCCAAGCTCACCAAGGACTTCCGGGCCCTCTTCCGTGAGTCCGATCCCGATTAAGCCCCAAACGTCACTTCTGGCTGCACCGCACCCATCGCCGTGTACAGCGGCTCACTCTTCTCTGGCGCCATCGGATTCAGGTTCATCCGTGCTGGCCATAGCGATCCGATTGCGCTAGCCAGCTTCAGCCCATCTAGCGAGCCATTCTCTAGCCCACGCCTAACATCCAACGGCTGCAGCCCCAGCCTCTCTCCGGCCATCTGCATCGGAAAGTCGTTATCCATGACGCCTTAACTTGCAGAGTCGGACGGCCTCATCAGCCATGAGGTAATAGCTGGTGCGGGTCTTACCGGCTGCCTCCAGTGCTGCCTTGACCCGCATCCACAGCGCACACTCCCAGCGCGCCGGTATTTCCACATCAGGCGAGCTCGTTGTTGCGCTCTTCCGAAGCTTGCTGGCCCTGCTGCAGGTAATCCATCAGTGCCACCAGGCCCTGGCCAGCTGCAGTCAGTCCAGCAGTAGTACCGCCAGCTGCTGCGCCGTAGAACGCCACTTGACCGGCACGTTCTGCACTACCTGTTCCAGACAACATGCGCTGCAGGTTATACAGCGGATTTTGTCTGGCTTCGCGTTCTGCGGCCACGTCCAGCATCGTTCGTGCGTCACCAGGCCCGTAAGCCTTGGTCTGCATGCCCGTTCGGAACATGTCCTCGATGGCACCGATGCCGCCACCTTGCTCATTGACGCCCCCGTAACCCTGCGCCACACGCTTTGCAGCTGTAGCCGGATTCGATTGGGCCATCCCCATCAAATCCGACTTCACAGCTTCACGACGATTCGCGAGCTGCGTCTCGGCCTGCTTGGCCATATAACCCCGGATCTTCTCGTCCAGGGTGTTGATGCGACCCAACATCGCGAAGCAATTCGTACTGCGTTGCTTGCATTCTATTGACTTTGTTTATGGCCTCTTACAGCAGTGCATGTAAGTGGTCTGACTTCGTTCTTTCGCTCTTACTTCTCGACCATGGAACTTAACCTCGGCCCCATCTCCGCTCGCCTCTACTCCGGCAGCAACTGGACCCACGCCGAACTCGCCTGGGTCTCCAACCGCAACGGTGGCATGGCCCGCCGTGAAACCGCGATCAACGCGGGCTTTAAGTCCGAGCACCTGCTTGACACCGTCGGCAAGGACAACCCGGCCGATTCGTTCGAGTGCCCCGAAACCGGCACTCTCTACTTCGGCAAGATCGTCCAGACCCCAACCGGCGTCTATGCGATCGGCGCCAAGGACGTCTACACCAAGGCTCTCTATACCAAGGCCGTAAAGCACGGTCTCGCCGCTGCCGAAACCGCCACCGAGCTGGTCTCCTCTGACACCAAGCAGGTCGTCACCGCCTGATCCGCTCCGCCCCGGTAGGCAATCTGCCCGCCGGGGCTTCCCTTTTCGCCAATCTCCGCCACAATGCGCACGCCACGTCGTACGCCATGCGAGATGATCTCGATCTTCGGATCCGCCCTCTGGTTGCTCTCCGTGATGCAACGGCTCAGCTCCTGGACGAAGCGCGTCTTGCCCTCCAGTCAGGTTGCGCTTCCCAGGACCGCCAGTCAATCGCCCGTATTGAGCGGCAGTTGGCGTCATTTGACCTCCAGCTCCAACGGGCGCGGCAATCGCTATCTCGTACGCCGCGCTGCTAGCTCCAACACCTACTCCATCTACGTCTATGACCTCCGTACGTCACTCACCTGGCGCTGCGACTTCTTCTCGCAGCTCGAGCGCAACACCTACCTCAACGACTTGCGCGCAGGCAGCACCAAAACCTGGCCGCCAATCCTCGTCCACATCCCCGACCCCAAGCGCACCCCCTGTGAACTCTTCTGAAAACCCAAGAGGCGAGGGCGCTTCGTCCCTCTACGCCTTGGGCATCCAGGCACAGGAGATCGCCGGCGAGATCGCACTAGCTGCCGAACTCCTTGACGGCGATCCCGAAAACGAAGCAACCGCCATCAGCCTCATCGAGACCTACCTCGAGGCACAGGGCCACACCCTGTCAGCTCTCGAGTCCAAGGCGGACAACATCTGCCGCTACATCGACCATCTCGCAGCCGTCGCTCGGTTCCGTAAAGAGCAATCCCAGCGACTAGCCGAGCTCGCTGCAGCCGATGAGCGCAGAGCTCAACAGCTCACTGACTACATGCTCAAGGTTCTCACCACCTTGCAGCCGGACGCCGCCAAATTCTCCCTGCCAACCCACGAACTGCGCTCCCGCAAGTCCGAAGCCGTCGAGATCGACGACGAGGATCTGATTCCGGACGACATGTTCAGGGAGAAAGTCACCCGCTCGCCTGACAAGAGCGCCATTAAAGCTGCCCTCAAAGCCGGCCAAGAGATCGTCGGCGCCCGACTCGTATCCCGTACCAACTGGACCATCAAATGACAATCGCTCCGATTTCCATCGCCGACTTCCAAACCTTCTACGCCTACCGCGGACGCACCGCTGATGCCATGCGCAGACACGGCGGGGGCTTTGTCTCCTCACTTGCGACTGCTCTCAGCAAGGCCGACGGCAACAACGCTCGCAAGATCTACGACACCTGGCCAGAGCTCGTTCGCGACTTCGGTCCAGGTTCCTACTTCTACGAAGCCACCCCTCAGTGATCCGCACTCCTAATCCATTACCCAATCCAATGCCATGGCAGTACGCATCGCGACATCGGACCCCAAGCCCTCAGCCAAGCCCAATCATCACGGCTTCCTGTACTTCTACTACAACAAGAAGCTCGCTAACGGCGGTGAATGCGCAGCACTCATCCCCTCCTCCCTTCAAGACATCGTCAAGAAAGGCTTCACCTTCGACGACAACGCCCTTGCCTTCGACACAGACCTCCAGGCTTCACTTCTCCAACTTGACTTTGACGAGCCGGCAGTGGCGTATCCTTCGCTCCCTCCTGGAGAGGAAGGCTGGTCCGATCACGACCATCTCACTGCCGCAAGTACCGCCGACCCCGAAGCCCTAGCCGAGGTCGCGCATCGCACCGCTGTCATCCCCAATCGCGGTGTACGGCCAGCCACCGTACGTAAGCGCAATGCCGAATCTCGCGCTGCCGAACACAACCTCGACGTCGACTTGCTCATGCTGCTCGATCAAGCATGCGCCGGCTTTAATTACGCCTGCAAGCGCATCGGTACAGCAGAGAAACCAAGAGCAATGGAAGCGCAGAAAATTCTCGTGACTTGTATGATTCCCTGGCTCAAAGAGCGTGGCGTCAAGCTCAGCGAGGAAGAAGAGAAAGCTATGAGCTTCTAATGACTAGCAACCCTCTCTTCCGCAAAGACCCATGCCTCAAATATGCCATTGAGCTTGGCTTTCATATCGCACCTGGACGCAAGCACTGGCACGCCCGTCACCCCAATGGCGGACACACCATCGTCCCCTTCGGCCGTAAGCGCTCCCCTAGGTCTGAGCGCAACATCTACGCATCCCTCAAACGCGCGGCCTCATGAATCACCCCTATCTCTACCCCGACGAAGCTCCCTGGACTGACGACTACTACGAACTTCGCCAGATCCGCAGCCATTGCTATTCACCACTCATGGACGATCTCGGTCAATTTCCTGTCAAGATTAACCACCACCTCTCGGTGACATCGGAAGAGCAAGACGCCATTGTCAATGCCTTGCACTTCTTCCACGAGTACTTCTCCGGTGATGACATCAGCATCCCGGATTGGCGCGACGTTGCCAACGATCAGCGCCTCGATCTCTTTGATCAACTCGCCCGCAAAATCGCAACCGCCTGATGCTGTACAGCTCCAAAAGCCGCTACTCCAAAGCCGAACGCTGGCTCATGCTCAGCGGACGCCCTCAGTCTGTCCGCGGGGCCAGCCGGTTTCGCGGCGTATCACGCACAAGCTCACTGCAACACCCCTGGAGAGCCAGCCTTCGTTTTGATGGCCGCAACTACGACGGCGGCTCGTTCGAAACAGAAGAACAAGCTGCTCTGGCATGGAACAATCTCGTGCTGTCAGTGATCGGGCCGATTGCTGAACACCGCCTGAATGTCGTCGCTCAATCCGAGCCAGACTTCTTCGACGAGGCCAACCTCTTTGACGAGTACGAGGCAAGCTAATGCCTGATCCCGCCTTTAACCTTCTACAGCTACAACACAGGCCCAACTGGTACGACCATCTCAGCGCCACAGAAAACGCCATGGCTGCTGAAGACGAGCTCTATCGCAAGCGCTGGCAAGCCGGCTGGTCTTGCGATGAAGGCGGATGGTACGCCCCAGATGGCACCCACGAGTTCGAATGGGAACTGGAGGGCTATCCATTCCCGGAACAATCCGGCTACCAAGACTGGGCCGACGCCTTCTGGCATTACGACAACCTCGACAACACCGACTCCCCCTCAGCTGCATGAATAACGAAGAAGCGAACCGCCGCGCTCAAGTTCCCATGTACGACCTTCTCGATATCGCTTGCGCTGCCCAAGCCGCTGTCGAACACGAGAAGCTCGCCGACAAGGAACACGCCTTCAAGCACGTCTTGAACCGGGTCTTTGGCTACATGAGCCCTGAAGCCAAAGCCGAGTTCCACGAATGGGTCGACCGCAAAGGCTGGCGCGCCAAGGAAACCATCATCCTCAACTGACATGCAGCGGACACCTCTCTCCCTCCAGCAGATCGCCGATGCCGTCGATGCTGGGCGCACAGTCCATTGGCGGACGCCGAGCTACACCGTTCATAAAGGCCCGGCGCATCGGGACGAACCCGGCAATTGCATCAATCCGGCCCTGCGCTACACCATCGACCACGCCAACGGCCAATCCCTTGGTCTGACCTGGCGCGATGGCGTCACACTCAATGGCAACGAGTGCGACTTCTACATCGCTGACTAGCAGCCCCGCAGGATGCTCTTCAAGAACCAACTGGCCTTGAAGGCATCCCCCACCAGTTCGGCCATGTAATTCTGAACGTCCGGGGCGCCAACCTCAGCGGCTACCTGCTCGATCTCCTTCGCCAGGTAGCCCAGCGACTCGATGTTCAGGTAATACGCCATCAACATCGACCGACCGTCGTAGCTGTCGACGTTCCGGAACGGAGGCATCTGCTCTTTCAGGCCACAGGCACACATCGGCATGAAGTGGTCAAGGCTTCTCACCTCCTCGGCCACTGTGTCGAACTGCTCGAGGTGCGCCTCATACCGATCTTTCAGGTAGGCATGCACCTCAAGAAAGTTCGCGCCTTCGTAGTTCAGGTGGATCAGGTGACTCTGGGTCTCAAGCTCCTTCAGCATCGAGGCCAGCATCACAAGGTGCTTCACCAGGCGGGTCACCCCATCGCCGCAGTTCAACGCAACCTCATCTCCTGACTCCTCTATGTCAGCGTTTAGTGGCATCACTACCGCTTGCATCGCCCGACACATCTAGCAATCTGGCAACCAGTCTAGATCTGACTCGGTGGTCAACCCCTACTCGCTCTGCGGGTGGGGGTTTTTATTTGCACCTCTTCAACGGTGCATTGCAGCTATCTGTCTATCGCATGCACGCTCTTGCCCCCACCGACGAAGCCTTCGAGCTCTCTGATCTCGATGACGACACCTTCTCTCCCATTGTCCAGCGCCCGCCTCGTCCCAAGTTCATCCGCTACGGCATCAACCAACTCGGCCAGCTCTACGAATACGGCGAGACCCATGCCCAGCCCAAGCGGGTTCTAGGCGAAGAGGACCTGCTTGCCTTTGCCGGTATCCACAACATCGCCCTCGCCGAGCGAGCAGGCGATCGCCGCAAGGTCTATCTCGACCTCACCGCCGGGACTCAGCACCCCTATCACCTCAGCGTCGTCTCGCTGCCGTGCTTCAACAACAGCCCGGATCGTGCGTCCTGGCCGGTCCGCTCCCTACTCAGTTCGCTTGCCGAGGCGGACAAGGTACTTGACCTGCGCGCCATGGCAGGCAAGATTGGCGCACGACGCGGCACCAAAGCAAACCCAAGCGGATTCCTGGCCAATTTCATCGACCTCTTCATTGGCGATGACCCCTGGCCACTGCTTGCTACTGCCATCGAACCCGATCGCCAAACCCTGGAGATCACGGTCGAACGCCTGCGTCGCTCCCTTGAGCTACCGCCTCAATCCCCGTGACCGATCAGCCCGAGATCCCCGACAGCATCTCAACCGAAATGCTCGATGCATTGCTACGGAATCGCAATCCACTGCCGACCAGCGCAGTCATCCCAGTCTTGGATCTCGGCGGTGAGCACGGGGCACCCTGCGACCTTCAGTTCGTGATCTGCCAGATCATCGAGCGCTCAACGAATGGCACCAACATCATTCAGATGATGGTTGCCGCTATCTACCTGCTCACTGAGGTCGAGTCTCACTTCGACAGCCACATCACCTACGCCATGCAGGACGAGGCTCCCTATGACGAGCTCTCCGAGGAGGATCGCCGCGGCGTTGCCCGAATGCTTCGCGAGCAACTCCTCCCTTTAAGAGCCAGCCTTCGCCAGCTCGAGGAAAACCTCGCCGCGATTGCTTTCCCTTACTACGACATGCGCGCCTTTGACCTCACGCACAGCGTCTTCCGTGGCAGGAAGGTCGAACTGCGTGATTTTCGCTCGCACATGTTGATCTCCGACGAGGTTCTCGAGTCTCTCCAACTCGACCGCCAGCTCGTCACCAACTACCTCGAACAAGCCACTGACCCTCTGACTCAATAATGAACAACAACTTCACGAAGTCTGATCGCAAGCTCTTTCGCGGCACTGCTGCAGCCGTTCTCCCCTCGATGAGCAACGAGGAGATTCTCTCCTCCATCGGTTGCAACTTCAACGTCGTCCGCTGCGCTGCACAACACGGTGATCGCGCTTATGACGACTGCCAGCTCTGGCTGCGCGATGACACCAGAGACATGCTGGGCTTCTTTGGCACCAAACGCCAGGTCATCCAGCCTGGCACCTTCGTCGATTACTTCCGCAGCTTCTGCTCCTCTGCAGATAAGCAGATCAACTTCGACGTCATCGGCTCCTACAACAATGGCCGCACCCTTTACATGGGCGCCAAACTAAGCGGCAACAACGCTGCCGTTCTTAAAGCTGGCGGCGGCCTTGGCATCTCTCGCCAGGGCAACAGTGCCTACATCCCCAGCGAGGAGCGCACCGATCACTGGCTCATCCTCACTGAGTCATTCGGTGAATCCCTGCGGCCCCGTGTCACCGTCCTGTCCTCGGAGCTCGTGTGCACCAATGGCATGGCCAAGCGCGTGACTGAATGCGAGGTCAAGCTCTCTCACTCCAGCGTGATGAGCACCGACATCGTCCATGCCGTCCTCGATCACGCCATGCGCCAATGCAGCGCTTATGACCGCATCAAGGAAAGGCTGATCGAGACCCCCATTTCCATGGATTCCGCTCGAGCAGCACTGCGTCGCTTCTTCGACGACGAAGAGGCCAAATCCAGCACCGTCAAGCGACTGGAAGCGATCTACGCCCATGACTTGATCGGCGGTGAGCTTGATACACGCCAGGGCAATCTCTGGCGCCTGGCCTCAGCGGTGACTCAGTACACCAGTCATGAACGCTCGTCCCACGGTGAGCGCACCTTCCGCTCTCAGTTAGAGGGCTCCAGGGCGCGAACCAATACGCGCTTCCTCGAATTCCTTGAGTCTCAATTCAGCACCAGCTCTGATCTCGTCCTCGCCTGACCACTCCAGCTCAGTACTGCAACGCAGATCCCGCACTTCACTACCTCATTACCTCTTCCTATTTATGCTGACACTCAACGATCTAACTCAGGCACAGCAGCAGAGCTTTCTCCGCGCTGCTTCACAACAAAACATCCCTGTTGATGTACTCCTTGAGGACTTCCGTCGTGATCCGTACATGGAGGGCGCCATCACTGGAACGCTCCCCCACTGCAATCTCTACGGACTCATGGAAGCCGATGGACGCTGTCACACCTGAACGCATGACAACCCTCCCAGCACTGCGCGCACCGACTGATGACGACTTCGACAACTACTCCGCATACATCGCCAAGCTTGCCTCCGCTCCCTCCAAGGAGCGTCCGTCCATCACGCCCTTCCGTGTGTGGTTCTTCTGGCAGTACAACGCCTTCCCGGCCGCGGAGCTCATCCACGACCAAAGCAACCCCGACGCGATTGCATCATCGGCGCTCCAAGTCACGGCTTCTACAGCTAGCAGTGCTGTTCAGCGCAAGCCTGATCTTGCTCGCGACACCCTGGCCCAACAACAGTCGCCAGGGTTCGCCCCATGCTGACGGATCGCTTTCCGGCCCTTAGCCTTCAGTCCACTCCGCTGCCTTCTAGTACACCCCAGGCGCCTGGCTTCCCGCTGCACTCATACCGCACACCCCGGTAGACGCAGACCGAATCACCCAGCCCGTCCGCCTGCATTTGGCGGCGACGCACGACGCGCTCAAATTCACGCTCCATCGACAGACGACGGAACATGTCCAGATTCAACGGCTCCATCGGATCACCCCGACTCAGTGTCAGCAATCAAGCGTCCCCGTCGTCTGGCGCTTGATTCTGCAACCCGGTGAAGGGTCCGACGATTTGCCCCAATTCTAGAAACACCCGTGCTCTATCTATCGCCGCTTCTCAAGGCCAAATCACGCATCGATCGCCTGACCGGCATCTCCCGCAAGATCACCAGCGTCGCGAAGCACTATCCCTGGCTCGGACCCGCCCTCATCGCTCCCCACTACCTCGTGCGTTGGCTGAATCGCCGTGAGATTGACCGACTGCATCACATCGGATATCCACTGACACGCTCCAACCACCGTCCCGCGGGCCGTTAATCCATCGCCATGACCGTCGATCTCCTCAAGGACCAGTCCATCAAGGTTCTTCTTCCCGATGGCTCACATCTTGTTCTCTCCCATTACAACCAGGTGACACGCCTTGAGCACTGGACTGGCGGTGCCCTCATCTCCCTTCTTTCCCTACCAACTCCACATGACCGCCCTGAACCCCCGAACCTCTATCAGCAAACGCATCACAATCGTCCTTCACCCACTGCTGTTTACCCGACTTCAAACACGCTGTGATCAAGAAGGGCGTTCGCTCAGCAATCTCTGCGCCTATCTCCTTGAGCGCGCCATGGCCGATCGCTAATCCCTGATTCCTTCACCCATGACCTCCGACTACAAGTTCGTGCCACTCAATAGCCTTGAAAATCGCCTTGGCGATGCTCTCGGCCTGGCCATCGCCATGATCCGCAAGCCTGAGACCATCGACAACAAAGCCATGGCTCAGATCGAAACACCGTTCAAAGAATGGTGCGATGCACTCGTTGACGGAGGGCTGCTTGACGACTGACTTCCGTGCCCTCTGCGCCGACTTGCTTGCCTGGTCTGAGCGCGCCAGCTCGCACTACATCGCACCGCCTGAGGTGATCGTTCGTGCTCGAGAAGCCTTGTCCGAGCCAGAGCCAACAACTCCAACCAACGAGGAACTCATGGAGCTCATGCCGGAGTCCATGCGCGACGAATTCTCTTACGCCGCCGAGACCTGCTCCAACGCAATCGGCGGTCAAGTTGGCCCGGGCATTTTCCGCGTGGCGCTCAACACAGCCGCTCTCGAATACGCAGAAGCTATCCTGGCTCGCTACGCCTCTTAGCCCTCACCCACCTCCTCTGCCTACCTCCTCAAATAAATGAACTACAACTTCCTCTAGAAGACGCCTGACCATGCTCTTACTTCTGATATTTTCTTACTGCTTTATCGCTCTGTGCGCAACCATTGCGGTTTACAGCACCTATTCCGAGCAAGTAGCTCCAACCAGCATGGGGCTCCCGGAATTCATTGGATGCCTGATTGCCGGAGCCTTGTGGCCAGCACTGGTCATCGTCAAGCTATTCGGCATTCTTAACCGTCTCTGAAGCGCCTTCTCCCTGATGGCCTGACCTCAACCCCTCAACCCACCCCTCCTCAGCCGTCTCGCTTTCCGCGGGGCGGCTTTTTTGCGTGCACTTTTACTCCGTGCACATGTACCCACGCCCATCCACTGTCTCCCTCAAACTCACAGCGCAACAGGCGGAAACCGTCTTCTGGGAGCTCCTCGGCCTGCTTGACCACTACCGCAGTCTTGGCCCTGCACTGGAGCCAACCGACGAGAGCGCACTCCTCTGCGCCATCTCACAACTCGAGCTTGGCATTAAACGCGCAGAGGCCGTCGCCGAACTCCAACTCGAAAACCTCCGCGTTATTGCCCGCAAAGCTCAGGAGCAGGCATGACCACTTCATCCCTTCTCAAGTTTGGCCATGGCAACGCCAAGCTCCCCAACAGCACGATGACCTTTGCCTTACCTGCGGGTCACACCTGCCCAGGCGCCCTGCATTGTCTCTCAAAAGCTGACCCCACAACGGGCAAAATCGCCGATGGCCCGCATACCATCTTCCGCTGCTCTGCAGCCAGCGAAGAAACTAGACCGTCCGTTCGCAATGCCCGCTGGTCCAACCACCGCCTACTAAGCGGTCTGAATACAGCAGAGATGAGTGAGTTGATCTATCTCTCGCTCATTGCCCAGCGCCGGACTTTCACAGAGCGCATCCGCTGGTTCACAAGCGGTGACTGCTTCAGTACTTCTCTGCGTGATGCGCTGATCACCACCGCTCAACGCTGTCCAGACCTGCTCTTCTACCTCTACAGCAAGCATTTACCCATCTGGCTAGAGAACGGCAGGCCCCTCCACCTGCCAGACAACCTCATCCTCACCGCATCATGGGGCGGTCGCTACGACTTCCTGCTTGCCGACGGGCTGTTCCCTCGGACTGCAAGGGTCGTCAACACGCAAGAGATGGCGTACACTCTGGGGCTTCCACTCGACTTCACGGACGCCTACGCCTACTCCCCCACACCGACCCATTTCGCTCACCTCGTCCATGGCACGCAGCCCAGAGGATCTGAAGCCGGGCAGGCCATACAAGAGCGGCGCAGGGCTGGTCAATTCGCTGGCTATTCGCGCAACACCCGAACTCATGCTCATCACCTATCCGTCGCTTCCCATTAGTGACTATCAATTCCAGCTCCGTAATGGCATCGAACTCCGAGATCTCATCAAAACCTGCGCCAACAATGGAATCGACTTCAAGCTCCTCTATGACCACGGCGGCAAATTCCGGTACTTCAGTGACCCCTGCCGCTCCAGTCGTTGAACTGAAGCTTCAGCGCAGTGAACTCCTAGCTTTTGGCGCCATCCTCCCTCACGAATCAGCAGGGCTCATCCTCTGTGGCGCTGCGTCTCCCACCCATACCCTCAACCTTCGCACTGGCCGCAATTGGACGGCATGGCAGTGGCAGCAGGTCATTCAGGATGCCTTCGAGCGCATGACCGGGCCTTCCTCCTGATCGCATTGCCTCATGACATTTAAGGGTCAGGGCTATTCATCCTCCAGCGCATGCCCTCAGTGCGGATCCCGCAGCCTGGAGATCGTTGAATCCAGGAAAACCTCAACAGCGTTTCGCAGGCGCAAGCAATGCCTGCAGTGCAATCACCGTCACACCACCTTCGAGGTCTCCAGTGACTGGTTCCGTGAGGCAGAACGTAATGCCCGCCTGCACGCTGCACTCATCAAGCACCTCGAGTTGCCAGCTCTGACACCCCTGGCTACCCCTCCCCTCATCCCCTGCTTTGGCTGCAAGCTTGCACGATCCTCATCCTGCGATCTTGAACTACCCGAGTACGGGACAGAAGAGGCGGTCGACTGCATCCACTTCAAAGCCACCTCTTCCCAGGACACTCGGTACATTGCATAAAACCATCTCAAACTCAATGAGCGACACCTCGTTCATTCCATTCTTTCGCTCCTTCCTCCTCGGGAAGTCCGTTGAACTCAACAAGATCTCCGAACTCTCCAAAGCTGAACTCGACATCCTCAACGTCGAGACCCTCGCTGCTCTTAATGAGGCCCGTCACAACCACGAGCAAATCGAGAACAAACAAAGCGAGGACGGCAGCACAGAGTTCCGACGCATGAAAGTCGCCGGCTACTTCCAGGCCGCAATCAAAATCGAATTAGCTCAACGCTGACTACCAGCCCGATGCCATTTCCCGGCGTCGGGCTTTTCTTTTTCTTGACCTGTGCACCCATGCCCCTCCCTCGAGACGTCGCGCGTTGCCACGACAGAACCTGTCCGCTGCGCGCCGACTGCAGGCGCTGGCTTGACCGGCATATCGACGGCGACGCAGTTCACGTCCAATCCCTGCGCGATACAGAGGAGTCCTGCGAGCACCAACTCAAGGCCTAAGCAATGACAGCCAGTTACTTCACGAGACTCACCATCACCATCAATGCTTCGGCGGGCGATCGCCTCGATGATCCAGGCCCGGTGACCACAACCATCTCCGCCGATATGGAGGACTGCTCAGTACACGCCTACTTCAAGCTGTTCGAGCAGGTCCTACAAACCCTCGGCTTCTCTGAAGAGAACATCGCCACTGGGGGCGCACAGCTGGCTTTCAACGAATGCCGCAGCGTTAGCCTTATGCGCAAGGTTGCACACATGTACGACCTCAAGCTCGACGAAGACATCAACGCAGATGACGCCGATAGCCTTTCACATTCTTGAGTTGACAGCTGGTTACATCCTGATCTGCGCTGCAGCCCTTTGGCTTGCAAGCAAAATCCTTCCCTAACCAACAGCACAGGCGGCATCAGCCCCGCCGATCTCCTCAGCGCCAGATTGCTTCGAATGATGGGAGCAATGCGGGTCTTCCACCTCAGCACTGCTCATTGCTCGGCCCGTGATCCGCTCGATGATGCCGACCGCAAACTCGCGGAACATGGCGTCATCCTCCAAGACGGCCCACTTGCCGTTTGGCTCCCAGTCGAAATCGATTAGGAATTCACCATCAATCTCATAAATCTTGATGACCAGCCCGTCGTTCTCGTCCTCGAGCACCGGCTCATAGTCATCGAGATTGACCATGCCATCGATTTCTAAGTCCATCAACGATCGTCTGCCTGACGACTCAAAGAAATCAATGTAGTGAGCAGACCCATCAGCGCAGCCACCGATCGACCCGCCGAGTCCTCGCAGCCCACTGGCGGCACCTCAATCTTCTCGGCGACCTCCGTCCCCTTATATCTTGCGTACCACGGCCATACCTTCGGCATCACATAGAACGTGCAGGCTCCCCATTGCAGAATGGCGAGCAGTGCAGTGGTCCCTGCGACCCCGACGATGGATCGCCATAGCCAGACCGGCATCGCTATCTCCTGTCGTAATCTCCATTGGCCGCTCCGCCGTCTGCCGGATCAGCTGCTCGAGGCATCCATTCGCTGCGCAGAGTCCCAGTAGCTTCCTCGACCACTAGCGTGACGCCACGCTTCTCCAAGTGCATACGCACCCAGCGGACGCCCGGTTGTGCCAATAGCTCAGCCCGCCGCTCGTAGGCGCGATCCAGCAGGTCCTCGTCAACCCGGTCCATGCCCGATTCGCGACGGACACCACCATGCTACGCAAGACACAACATGCGAACCGCTGACAGCAGCGCTCGCCATCCCTAGCCTGAAAGGCCGATACAAGACTCCCTGATGGAGCGACGCCGCGCCGTGATGATCGACACCCGCACCGGTCAACCACTCGATCCCACCTGGCGGCCAATGCTTGCTCTCGAAGAGCTAGGCCCGGCCAATGACCTCATGCAGAAGAACTCCCTTTGCTACCAGTGGCAGTGGGCTCCCTCGACACAGCAGCTCTGCGGTGTTGCTCAGCTCTCGACCTGCGGCTGAGTCGTGCTGCAGTTCAATTCCGCTCTGTTGGCCGCGGTCGGCTCGTTCACCGGTAAGTACGCCCCGTATCAGGCTGTCCTGATTCAGCCCCACGCCGGTGGCATTCTCCTCGCGGCTAGCGACGAAGGCAAGGTCACGGCCCTGGGCTTTGACCGCAATGGCCGAGGCGATGAAACCGCCACCATCATCCCCAGTACTGAACTTCTGAAGGCCTGCTCGGGCATCAAGACAGCAGAACGTGGTGTCCTCATCGATGGCGATGCAGCCGTTGTCACCACCTACTACAAAACCAGCAGCAGCCAGGGCAAAGAACTCTCGCTTCAACGCAGCATCACCCCATTCCCGCCGATTGATCAGGCCATCGCTGCTTGCATCCAGCGCTGGGGAGCCATGCCAGCCCTCACCACCACCGCAGGCCGCTACAAAGTCGCCTACCTCGAGCGAGCTATCAAGAACGCTGGCCTCTTGAGCGACTCGTTAGTGCTCTCTGCTTTTGACGGCGGCCCTCTGCGCGTTCAAGGGGAGTCCATAGAGCTTTGCATCCTGGTCATGCCCCAGACCGCGGAGCCGATTCCGGCAGTCCCCGATTGGCTTGCCTGCTTTGGCACGCAGACTGCTTGCGCGAATGTGCATTGCCGCTAATCTGGTGTGCGCCTGACTCTCCACTGTGAGTACCGCAACACTCGTTGTGGCCTTGGCGGCGCAACCTGCTCAGTCCGTTGCGCACGGGAAGCAAGTGCTCGAGGTCTTTGCCAACACCACTGGCAAAGATCAGATGCCTGTTCTTCTGCGCTGCGCGGCCGGCAGTAAAACCGCCGAGGTCCTCCAAACCAAGCCTCCAGGACAAACTCTGATCATCGCTGGCGATCTTCTTCTTGAAGAGAGTCAGCCCTTGGTCTTTGTCCGAACTCTCTGCGATGCGCCCCCCGACGCCTATGTCAACGAGATAACCGTTACAGGTCGTCTCGCCAAAGAAGCGCGCGTTGCCGAATCCAATAAGTCAGCTTCTCGCTCCCTCGCCGTTAACCGCGCAGTCAAGGGCGAAGAAGTGACTGATTGGTTCAATGTTCGTGGTTACGGCTACGTCATGGACCGACTGGTCAGCCTTCCCGTTGGCACTCTCGCCATGGTCGCTGGTCTCCTCGAACAGCGGACCAATCGCGACGGCAAGCCCTACGCCGAGATCAAAGCGCGCACCATTCGAGTGTACGAACGCGGCCGCAGCTCCAAGGGATCCAGTAATCCCGCCGCTGGGACTAAGGCCGTCGGCTACGACCACGAGGACTTCGTCAACGCAGCCGATGACATGCCTTTCGACTGGAACGCTGCCTAACTCATCTATCGAACAACCATGGGATTCCTACCGTCTGACTACCGCCCAACCTCTGGCACTCTCGAGACCAACAACAGCAAGCTCAATCGCTACTTCGACCCCGGCAAGCGCCTCAAGGACGGCGAATCCACCACTTTCCGCTTGTGTGGCCTACACGATACAGGTCACGTGATCGCTGGCTGGTCCTACTTTACCATGGAGGGCCAGCCCCGCAAGTTTCCTAAGTACCCCGAGGGGTTTGCCGAAGAAATTGGCCTGACCTGGGCTGGCAAAACCAATGGCACCGGCGAGAAAGACAAGCCTCGCTACTTCCTTTCCTTCGTCGGCCTGTCCAAGGAAGACGACGACTTCCTTGTCTACACCTTTCAACGCAAGGACCTGCGCGAGCAGCTGGAAGAGGTCCTAGCGCTCGAGGACTATCAGATCCTGCCTTCGGGGATGGCGAACTTCTACCTCACCCTGAAGCGCAAGGGTGCTGAGATGAACACGGCCTACACCTTGACCCCCACACTCAAGGCCCCAAGCAAGGCTGACGAGAAGCGCTGGTCCGACGTGGCGGAATCCATCTGGTTGCCGGCGCTATACGTCAACGGCGATCCTTTCTCCGGCAAGCCCGCTTCTGGCCGCCCCGAAGGTCTGCCGCCCACGCATCGCGATGAGCTCGGTGCTGATCACGAGGTAGCAACAGCTACCGCAGATGCAATGCCCGCCGGCTGGTAGGAGTCATCGCCCCTGGTCTGCAATCCATGCACGCCAGGGGCCTGATGTCTGCTGCACTGTGCGGCACTCCGCAGCAGATTCACGGTCAGCTTGCTTGGATTCGCTCTCTATTTGCTCTTATGCAGTTCCCGCATACGTGCCAACATGCGAGTCACCAGCCCGGCATCCGCGGATCGGCAGTGCGCGCCTGCGCGGCTTGATCGCCGAGAACCTCAACTCGGGATAGATCAGGTGTACCATCCCGCCTACTGATGCGGCGCCTCCAATGCCTCCAGCAGACGAGTCGAGGACTCCTTGCTCCAGAGTTCTCCCCCTAGGTTCCTCGCCGCTTCTCGCGCCAGGTATCTAAGCGCCGACGGGTACACAACCAAGACCTGCTCGGCCATCTTTCGTGAGATCTCCCTGAGCTCAGCTTCGTTGGCTTTTTCTAAAGCCTGCAGAAACTGAGCCAGGCGCATGTGCTCACCCACAGTGGGCTCCAACCCGTTATCAACTCCACGCTCCGGGTGCATCTCATTCATGCCGGGGCACGCGACTTGTTACCCACGCTAACGATGAATCAGCAATCCACCCCTTCCCTCGCAGCACTGGCCGCTCATTACCAACAGCACTTGCTCACAGCTACACCCTTCTCGCGCGCGCTCCGAGGGCACGGCCGTGGCGACATCCACCTGATTCGGCCCCACACTGAAGCATCTCTCGATGATCAGCACGCCGCCATGCAGTCCCTTGTCGACTCCGGCTTGCTTTCTGAATACCGATACATTGACTCCAAACCTCAAGACGCCATCATTGCCGTCCGAGCCTGACCCCGCCATCCTCGACGCGCTCTGTAAGGCCCGCAACTCGGCTGACGTTCGGGCCATTCAGCAGCAGTTCGATGCCAACGACGTTCATGCCGCCTGGCCTTCTGTGCCCCTCGTGCAACGGTCGGCTTTATTGCTAGCTCGTGCTTTTAACGGAGACATCTTCCATGACCTCACCACCGCTGACTTCGGAGAATCTGACCCTCTTTGATACCAGCAAGCTCATCCTTGCTGAACTGCAAAACACCAATCGTCTCCTGATCAGGCTGATCGAAGGTCAACGCGCGCGGGCCGATCAAGTCAACGACCTCACCTACCTGGTCAATGGCTTTACCTCGGGCGGCGCATCCTTTAACGCCTATCAATGTGACCAGATGACGTTGGCCTACCTGGCGCTGATGGGCCCGCTCCTGGCTCAGCGCATGGACATGGGCGCTACCGACATCAACGAACTCATCAAAGGCGGGACCCTTCTCGCCCGGCAATTGGTCGACGAGCTCAGTGCCTATCGCTCCCAGCAGGGCAGCTTCGACTACCTCGAAGAGCAAGCCGAGTTGATCAATGACCCTTGGAAGGGTGATCAAGCCGCGCAAGGAGAACCATGAGTAACTACATCTGCACCATCACCCAGGTCACAATTCACCGCAGTAGCGACAATCCGCTCAGTACCCCAGAAGCGACGGTCGTCTCACTCGATGACATGGGTGGCGGCCATTTCCTGGCAATCAAGCAGAACAACCATGGCATGGACAACTGCGTACTGCTCGATCCCGAGGAGCTTCCCGTGCTCCATGAAGCCGCCCGCCTCTTGCTCGATCAACCCGGCATCGCCAGCAATAGCACTGAAACACTGCGGGAGATGCTCGACGAACTGGATACACGCGGACTTCTATGAGCAGCCCTCTTGAGCTCTATCGGCTTTGGCGTGACATGCAGGACGCACACGTTGCCTACCGGGACGCCAAGAACAAGCTCACGATCATCGCCCGTGAAGCACAAGGCCTGGCCTCTCTAGTGGATGCTGATGGCTGCCGCTGGAAAATCACCGTCGGCTATGGCCCTACACCGATCGTAAATGTGCAGGCCATCGCTCACCTCGATGATGTGACAGGAGTGCCAGGGGCGAATTATTAGACTCGTCTCAAGCTACGAACCGACTAATGACCGGTGCTATCGACCCGCGCATGGCTCAAGCGATGATCGACATGTACTACGCCGGCCAGCGGCCGATGGATCGCGTTGAGTTGAAATATGATCCTGCTGTTGGTTTTGTTGCGACCGAGCACTACGACAACGGCAGCGAATACAGGCCCGCGTACGGCACGGGCGCCACACCCGATGCGGCTGTCAAAGAAGCGATCGCAGAAGCCCTTGCCGCCAAGAGCCTTGCACGTGTTCGCGGTGGTCGCGTTAGCCCGTTTCAGCCAAACCTCTAATCTCTCCTCGTACGACTGTTCCCCAATAAGGGGTTGTTTCACCCCCTTCATGAGTGTAATGTAACAGACTCGTTACATTACATACAGCCGCACCTCCAGGGTGTCATTGCCATCACGCTTCAGTGTCAATGGCACCCGTTACTACCGCGCTGGCGATAATCCCGACAAAGCTTACCCCTCCGTCACCACCATCCTCGGCAAGACGGCATCTGAGTTCAGCAAGAAATGCCTCAGTGCCTGGCAGCTCAAGAATCCTGATGGCGCCGCGCTAGCCGCCCAACGTGGAACTGCCGTGCATGCTGCCTGCGAGGCTTACATCCGCGGCCTCCCCACCAATATCCCCGATGAGTACAGACCGTACTGGGATGGGCTCGCCAAACATCTCGATAAATACGACTACTTCCTCTGGTCCGAGAAGCCGCTTCAGCCCGAGTGGAAGTACTGCACCGGAGACGATGGCATCTCACGCATTTGGTCCCATCAATACGGCTACGCAGGCTGCCCTGACCTGATTGGCGTCCGCAATGGGGTCACCATCCTTGCCGACTTCAAGACATCCGTTGCCCCCTACTCCCGCTACTACCCCAAAGACAAGGACCGCACCACCTTCTCTGGAGCGTCCAAGTATTACAAGTGCGCGACTCAACTCGCCGCCTACGCCCTAGCCAGCAAAGAAACCCTGGGCCTGCAGGTGGATTGCGCCCAGATCCTGGTCTCCACCCCTGAAATCGATCAATCCTTCTTCCTGCACGGCGACGACATTCAACACTTCAAGGTCAAGTGGCTGCAAAAAGTCCGCAAATACAGCGAGATCATCGAACACGAGGCCGCCGAGCAAGCCCAACTAGACGAGCTCGCCGGTGAGTGCAAGGTGCTGCAGAGCGCCTGATCTGGCCACCGTCCTTCAATTCATCCCTACCTAGACTTCATTGATATGCAGCGCGTGGATGCTGTCATCTCAAACCCGGCTGCGCGTTGAGTTCATCTGTGATCGCATTGCCAAAGGCGCATCCGTTGAACTCAGCGACATGAGCTGGGTGCAAAAGCTCGCAGATCGCAACCCAACTGTCGCCAGCTGGCTACGTCAAGCCCGGCGCACTGCCATCCAGGGAGAGCAGCCCAGCAATCTCGATCAGTTCTGCCAGGCCCTTGATATTGGCGAACCCGATCCCGCCGACCACCTCAGCGGTGCACAGGATCCCGTCACCCTGGCCGAATGGTTCAGCAGCAAGCAGAAGTGGTTCAGAGGTAGCTGCTGACTACCGGAAGAACAGACCGCCAGCCTCTGAAATGCCCAGCTCCGGCAGGGCGAACGGTCCAATCTTCCACCGACTACCCCGACGCCTTGCCGCTTCAGCTCTCAGTAATTGCTGGTTTGCACTTGGCCCCTGGGCGCCATAGGCAGCGGGGTTGTCGCGGCGATCAATCGCCACCTGCTGCTTGGTCATTGGCGTACTGCGCTCCGCTGTTGCTGCCAACGGAATAGCGGCCAGTGGTGCCGCGATCACTGGGGCCGCCTGCAGGGGTGCCGTCATTCCGCGTTTGGCCAGCTCGGCTAATACCTTCTTGGTGCCCGCCTCGATGACTCCACCTGCTGCTACAGAAGCACTGCCGCTCAGGGCCGCATCGCCGTAAGCACCGCGCTGCAGGGCATCGTTGATCGATGGATCCAGCGCCAGGCCCAAGCCCACTGACAAGCCTGCACCGCTCTGACGGCGCAAGAAATCACCAGCCCTGTGCTGACTGTTGATCAGCTTGGGATTCACCTCAAAGTGCGTCGTCGGACTCCAGTCCCCAGTCCGCATGAACAAGCGCTGCTCATCCGACACCGCCGATGCACCCGCGCCAGGTTCAAGGAACACCGATCCGATCCCGCTCCTGCGCAGGTTGGCCGGATCAGCCTTGGTCACCTGGAACTGCTGGAAGATCGGCAGACTCCCCGCCTTGCGCGTCGAGGTCCCCAGCGCTGGCACCGGCGTGGCTAACTCCTGCAGGGCCTCGGCTGTTGGCTTGCCGACTGTTTCGGCGTAGGTGTCCGCAAGCTCTTTGAACGCCCTACCTGGATCGCGCTCGAAGTCACCCACCTCCGGCTTGATCCCCATCTCATTGAGCTTGGTGTAGATATCACCGGCAGAGACTTCAGCTCTTGCTGCGATCGCCTCTTTCGGGAACATCACATCCCCGCCTTCCACCCGCCGCTGACCCCAGCCACGCTCGTCGGCCAGCGTCTCATCCTTGACGACCTCGCCGGTGGTCATGAAGCTCCGGCGGGCTTCTTCTGGCAGGTCAACCGCCAGGAAGTTCACCGCTGGATTACGGGTCTGCTGTCGCCCTCGGTTGTAGTTGCCGACCGCGTAACCAAACTGCGGCTCCTTTGGATTCGCCCAGATGTAACCCTTCTGTCCAGCCTCTCCCAAGTCTTCAGCGGTTAACCCCTCATACGACAAACGCCTGGGCTGCGGCGATGGAGAGACCGTGATCTGACGGCTCAGCGTCGGACGTTCTTTCGCGCGTTCAGCCAGTAATTCATTGAAGCCACCTGCCCCTGATAGATCCGCTGCCTCGAATTCGCTATAGCCAGGCGGCACATGCTCATTAACCCTCTTAAACGAGTCATCTGTGATCAGTGCATACGGCCCGTTATTCATGTAACGCTCCCGCAGCACAGGGTCCAAATCCTTGGCGCCCGCATCATTCAAGGCAATCGCACGCTCAGCCTGCAGTGCCGTGAATCGATCCGATGGAGCTAGACCCATCGCAGCCATGCCGGCGCTGGCTGTCCCCAGCATTCCAGCCATGCCGAGGCGCCCTTGCTCGTCTAGGCGCTCTTTGAATTCCTGGTCCTGCTTAAGACGGGCAGCCCTGGCTCGATCTAGCGCTTCTTCTCGGCCCGCCACTGATCACTACGCATGCTTGGCTAATTCTATGAAGCCTGCATGTAGGCACCCTTAGACAACGACTGTTTGATCTTCCTCTTCTACTTCTCCTCTTGGCTGAAGTAAGGCCGTTAATCCATACAAACCAAGCGCCCCACCACCAATCGGCAGCCCCCATCGCATGGCCATCCGTCGACCCTGGACCCCCATCTGCGGCTGCGCCTCTTCTGCCTGCTCGATCGCCGCACGCACCGCCGGCAAGGGAGAGCTCATTTGCGTGAACGCCCAGGCCCGATTCCTTGTGCTCTCTAGCTCCGGGTTCTGCGAACGCACCTGTCCATAAGTCTGACGCTGCGCTCCCTGCACGGCGTCTTCGTGCGCCACGCCTAACTGCCTCAGCTTGCGGTAGGCCAGCGAGTAATTGTGAGCGGCTCGATCGCTGTTGTAATCCCACCTCAGCTCCGCCGCGGGACCGCTCCATCCCCAATCACCAGGAACTGGCTTGCTCATGCCTTCCATGACCACTTGCAGCTCCAGTAGCCCGGTGTTGTCGGGTCGGTCTTCTCATCACAATTGTGGCGCGCTTGAAAGTTCTCATTGCGCCCTTCATCGCCATGACCGCCGCGACCGCTTGGCCCATTGCGGTAGTTCTCCATTGATGGATCCCCGAAGCGCACGATCTTGTCTTCGCCGTCGTCCTTCACTAGGACCGCGAATTTCTTGCTGTCACCTGGCGTTCGCTTGGGCTTGTTGTACCCAGCGAAGACTTCACCGGCGTAACGGATCTGCGCCATCACCAAACTCCATCCTTAACCGCTTGATCGATCGTCACGCCAAGGGGCAAGAGTTGGCTCCGCCAGAGACCAGGCTCTATCTGGTAATCGCGTGGATCGGAGTCAACTCTTACTCCATTAGCTAGAAGCTCGATAATCGCGTTCCTCACTCTCTGCTGTTCGGCTGCCCACTCGGGAATGGATACACCGTCAGGCATTGGCTCCATTGCCATGAACCGATCAACCATCGCAGCCAAAGGTTCTCCAGCCATGCGCCCCATCACCCGGTCTCCTTCTTCTCAGGGACTCTCTTGCCGTCCTTCACCTTGAAGCCAATGGCCTCATAACCCTTCCAATAGGCGTCCTTTAGTTTGTCGCCCGCCTTGCGAATCGCCATGATCAAGAAACTCCGGTAAGACCTAAGTAACGGCGAACGCTCGCCAGGGTCGCTGGATCCCCCAGGTTTCGAATGGGAATGCCAAGGGAGCCCGCCATCCGCAGGGCCTGCCCTGTGCCCCCAACTACCTCGCCGCCCGGGGTGTAAGCCACTACCAGATCAGCAGGGCGATCCATGTTGGGACCCATGATCTGCAACGCATTGCGAGCCATCAGGTCTCGAGCAAACGGTGACAATCGTTCTGGTGCTGGGTGGTACTGAGCAACGGTTTCAAGCGCCTGCTCCCACCCTGGGAGGCGAGTGCTATCGATATAGCCACCAGAGCCCGCCACTCGTTGATTGAAGGATGCTCCCGGGAGATAGATCGCGCGCTTACTCGGGTCCGCTACACCCGCTTCAAATGCTGCATCTGCACCGCGGGCACCACCACTACGTAATCGCCATCCATCGCTCTCCATTCGGCCAGCAAGCTGCGTCATCAAACGCAAGACCTCGGGCGGTGTTGCCCTAGCACCAATGCCTGCGTAGATCCTGCCTTGGTCCATGTTCAGGAAAGCTCTTCCCTTCCGAGCGCTATTTCCAGCAGTCGATATGGCGACTCACCTGGATACTGCAACCTCAATACAGCCATCCGCTTGTTCACATAGTCTTCATAGGCCAGTTCTGCAGCCTCCTGCTCGGCTGGATACAAGGGCCGATACGGAAACACGCTTCCTTCAAGATGCCCTTGTAGCTCATCTTGTGCGTCATCGCCTCCCGTACCCCACTGACCACGGTAAAGATCTTCGTCGCTCAGACCTAGATCTTCCGCCGCGACAGAATCACCCAAGCCGCCGCTGAGATCTCTCTTCAGTAGCCTCAGCACATCAATGTCGCCCGCCTTGCGTACAGCCATGACTACAACGCCAACTCCAGCAGGCTAATTAAAGGCGTCGCCGGATACTGCCGAGCCAGCGCCATCAGGCGACTCTTGACCCCTTCCTCGTAGTCTTCAGGGTGTTCGTTCCAAATGGGATAACGAGGATCAGACAATGCCTCGTCGTACGCATCCTGATCAATCCAATCTGTCACTCCTCCAATTTCCCCAAGGTCTTCGTCAGTCAGTTCACCGTGCATGTAAAGTCGCGCTTTATCAGCAGCCAGTAAACGTAAGACTTCTGTGTCACCTGCTTTTCGTAGAGACACAATCAGGAGCCTCCCGTCCTCTGCGTTGGACCTTTTTGGTCCTGCATCAACATCACGGCCGGCACCGACCCCGCCAGTGCACCTATCCCCGCGGCCCGGGCGAGATTATGGCCGCTCCTTTTGACCAGCGCTTCGGCGGCAAGGTCAGGTGGCAAGCCTGACATTTTCTGATCTTTACCAGCCTGTTGTCTGAGGGCCTGTATTAAACCCTCGACCCGTTCATTCACTTTGCCGGCTGCCTGCTCCACCGCTTGGGCGTCTGGCCTACCGCTCTCACCGCGGCTCAGCAGGCTCATCACGGCATCACCGCCGTATTGAGAGGCGACTTGACGAGCTGCTGCCGTGTCCCCGATAACGCCTACCAGCTCTCTCGCCACAGGATCCAATGCCATTGCCGCGCCAACCCCAGTCGCGGCTGTTCCTAAGGGGATGGCCGTAATCGCACTATTTGCCAAGTATTCCCCGCTGTTCCCGATCGTGGCATTACCCGTGAAGTAGTCGAGAAGGTTCACAATCCCTGTCACGGTCAATCCGCCAATACCGCCGAGTGCGGCAAGCGCAGTGACGACATCTGCAGAAGACATGCTCTCCTTGCCGGTTGCGTTCTTCAGGCGATCTCCAGCAAGGCGCGCCATAACAGCATCTATACCTTTACCTCATGACAGTCTAAGGATCTCTCCGCTCTAAAGATCTCGCTAATATCAACTCAGCAGTCACACGCAACAGCTTGCGTTTGAACTGCACCTGGGCGCCGTCTGCGCTCGCGGGTCTCCGGGAGAAGCTAACACCGGAGATTCGCTTTTCTCTTCTAACATTACTCTGTTCCCGCTCTGCTTCTGCATCGGGCCGCTCCGGGTTTACCCACTTCTACTCTCTGCCAGTAGAGGCCCCGGAGGCGATAGCGCCCAAGCCTCTGTGCATCCTCGAGGTGTCTCACGCTTGGGCCATCAAGGTCGGTAGCCCAAGCAGAGGCAGCGGAGAGAATCCGAACTCAGTGCTGGTTCAAGTCCAGCCCGGCCGCTTCTCGATACATTGACTGCAGGGGTAACTCCCTGGCCAAGGTGATCGCACAACCCCCTCGCCTTAAGCCAGCGGGGGCCTTCCTTCACCCAGTCCGAGCCAATGGATAGGACGGTCACCTGCTGCTGCAGGGACGATGCGGGTTCGAATCCCGCCTGGGTGCTGTCAGAAACTTGCACGTCAACCACCAGCGCTGGTGCTTAGGCGTCGTTTATCGCTCTCCCATCGTCCCAATAAAAAGGGCGGACCCTCAACCAAGAGTCCGCCGCGGTCTTTCGCCTGCAAACCATAGCACTCGCTGCATGGGCTACGCAATCGCCTCACGCTTCCGGAATGCTTCGACGACTGCCGCAGTGTCGTAGTTGCAAGCAATACCAAAGGCCTCGGCAAGCTCCTGATCAAACTCACCGCTGCTAGCCAACCGCTCAAGAGCCTCGTCGCCGAGCCCCATCCGCTCCCGCCACTTGTCACTCACTCCGCACTCCTTTAGCTCCTCCATAGGCCAGGTGTAGCGCTGAACCTCAGGCGCCGGTGGCAGGGCTTGCGTTTCGCTCGCTCCGCTCATCCACCGCTGCCCCGCATCCGTGAGCGACGCCATCAATCGAGGCAGGTCAGCCTGTCCAGCCTCGCTGCGGATCCAGCTTTCTACCGCCTCAACGCTCACCTCCGTCACGTAATGACCGTGGATGTAGTAGGCCACTAACGCATCGAGCGTCACACCCAACTCCCTCGCTAGCGCCGCCTGAATACCAGTACCTACACGCAAGGGCGCCACCGAGCCGCGCAGGTACTTAGTCAGTGAGCCGATCGTGATTCCAATACGCTCGCACAATTGACGCTGACTCAGCCGGCCGGACACCATTGCCTGGTGCAAACAATTGACAAAGCGGGCGATCTGCTCCCTCTCGTCTGGTGTATGGGGCTTCAGCTTTGACATGGTCTCGCATCTTCCTTCCCGCACCTTACACACATGTCGCATGCTGTGCCGCACCTCCGCATGCTTTGTCGCGATACACACCAAATCCCTGTCTCCGTCTAGCTTCTTGTGCCTTCAGACGGACGGCGTGCGCACATAGTCACATGCGCGACACAGCACACACGCAACGCTAAGCTGCATGCCACCGCAGACACGACGCGCACCTGCGGACCTATAGATGACGCCCTCTCCCCGCTTCTCGTTCTCGACCCACCCCTCCCTTCACAACAAGCCACCTCACTGGCAGCCGGAGTTTGCAACGCAATGGCAGTCGCGGGACGGTGACCTATCTGAACTCAGGAACCATGTCACCAATGGGGGCGCTTTCATCCCTGCTGCCATGGGCTCAGAACACCGCAGCTCTGCAGCATTCCGTCACGCCGATCTCGCCGTCGTAGACGTTGATAACGGCCTTGATCTAGATGCCTTCGCCGCGCACCCTCTGGCGGAGCATGCCTGCTTTGTCTACACCACTCACAGCCACCGAGCTGAGGCGCCCCGCTTCCGGATCATCTTTCGCCTACCCAGGCGTGTCGAAGATCCCGAGCTCTACAAAGCGGTCATCACCATCCTCACGAACTCCCTCGGCGGTGACCGCTCCTGCACGGACCCCTGCCGGCTCTTCTACGGCTCAGACACAGCAGAAGTCCCGCTGTGGCAGCCCGATGCATTCCTACCTGAATCCCTGATCGCCGACGCCCGCGCCAGTGCAGAGGCAGCTAACACCCGCCATCGCCTTGACGCCTCGCTCTACGACGATCAAACCATCGGCCAGGCCTGCCACGTCCTTGAACAGGTCCTAGCTCCGACAGCCGATGGCGAACGCGATCGCTTCATCAAGGTCACAGCCGCTGCCTGCTCAGGCGGTGAGGCTGTGTTCCCCGCCTGGCAGAACTGGGCCTCCCGCTGTCACCACACCTCTGGCCATCGCTCCAAGCAAGGCAGCGAGCGCTTCTTCTACTCATTCCGCAACACCCGCTCCAGCCTCCTCACGCTCTTCTATCTGGCCATGCAGGAGGACCCGGAATGGACCAGGACCCTGCCCGCTGAGTTGCGTCAAAGCTCCTTTGCCCCGCCCAAAACCCACAGCGCAGTCGGCTACGACCATGAGGACTTCCTCCATGGCGGCACCGACTCTCCCTACTCGTGGGACACAGGCCTGCTTGACCCTGAACCCCAGACCCTTGAGACCACTTCGGGCCTCTTCGATACCGAGCGCCCCTGGGCCGTGGTCGCGGCACCTCCAGCGCCTGCTGCCCCTCGGCCGCACCATGAGTCCCCTGCAGAGGGCGAGGGCTTCGACGACGACGGCGACGACGACGACAGCAACCCATTCGACGACGACAACGATCCCGGCTTCGAGTACATCGATACTGGTCATGTCCCTGCGGATGAGCGGCAACCCGATCGCCCCGTCCCAGTTGTTCAGCGCCGCCGCGGACAAGGCAATGTCCCCGAGGACACCGTGCGCACCATTCGCAACCGCCTCAATGCCCTCTACCCGGGTCTGCGGCGCAACCTCATGAACCAGGAGCTGGAGTACGGACCGCTCGATGCACCACGCATTGTGGAAGACATCACCACTGCCTACTGCCGCATCAGCCTTGGCGCAGGCACCGTCTATCCCAAGGCCACGGTGATCGACATCGCCAACGTCACCGCCTGGGAAAACCGCATCCACCCCGTCCAGGCGTATCTCACCCACTGCGCCGGAACCGCTGTCCCCTGCCCCTACTTCAAGACCCTGGCCAGTGAGCTCCTGGGCCTTAAATCCGACCCCCTGCTCAACCCCTGCTTTACGCGCGGGCCCGAGAAAGGTCGCCTTCTTGCTGATGTCGTCATCGAGCGCTTCCTAATCGGCGCTGTAGCTCGCGTCCTCTCGCCGGGCTGCCCGCATGACTGGATGCCCATCTTGATCGGCTCGCAGAACTGCGGCAAATCCAACTTCCTGCAGTACCTCACACCACCATCACCAATCGATCCCGGCGTCTACCCCTGGGCAAGCACCATCCAGCAGGGTATCCGCACGATCAAAGAAAAGCCGCACATGCTCCATGCCGGCTGGTTCGTCGTCCTCGATGAAACCGAGCGCTACTTCCAGCGGGGATACGTCGAAGAACTCAAGAACCTAATCTCTGTCTCCGTCGACCGCTCCGCCCGTAAGTACGAAAACGAGCGCAACTTCAAGCGCGCCTTCGTGCTCTGCGGTGCCACCAACAGCGATGACTTCTTCGTGGATCCCACCGGTAACCGACGCTTCATGCCCATCGTCGTGGCAGGCAAGATCCCCTCACCGGATGATCCGGGCACACTGATCATCGACCTTGACCGCCTCAAGCAAGACAGAGACTCGATCTGGGCGGCCGCCTACATGGCCTACCAGGACAAACCAATCCATAACTTCAGCAGCGTCGAGCTCAAGCAGATCAAGGAGTACCAGGACAACTTCCGCACCGACAACCCATTCGAGGCCAGGATCCGCAGCGCCCTGAGCATCCGCCATTCGGGCGTCCACCAGGGCCGCAGCTTTGTCGCCCTCAGTGACCTGTACGAGTGGCTCGAGATCCCGGTCGATCGTCATAACAGCGTGCGAACCGCCATCACCGACACCCTCAAGAGCCTTGGCTACCAGCTCAAGCGGGTGCGGATCGGGGGTGAGGCGCGGCGCATCTGGACCAAACCTGACGACGGCATCACTGCCTGATCACCCTCCTGGGTCCATATTGATTAGCCGCTCTTGTTACGGGGCGGCTTTTTTGTGTCTTCCTGCCGGCTCCACTTATCAATCGAGCTGTAGCGTCCCATAGTGAGACAGACGGGTCTTGAGTATTTGGCACCTTGCCAGGGGGTGCGTCACGCTGTGATCCACTGCAGGAGAACCGTTTTGTCAGTTGTGCCGGTAGTGACGCCGCTTCCCTATATTTTCTGGAACCAGGAGTGCCAGGTCACGTCTGCTCTTACCTCCCCCTGTGCTGGCATCCCGCTTCTGAGTTCGCTACACTTTGCGTACTGGACAATTTGAAGGGTTTGGTTCCCCTTAAAGAACCTAGAAGACGCCCCCTATCTATATAAAAAGAAGGAAAAAGACCGTCACGACCGTCACAGCCCTCGAGATTCATTCCAGCGCAGGCGATCTCAGCGTGCCGGTCTCTTTGTCGAACCCCCCGGCACCGCCGGCACGCCCGACACAGCACGCAAGGCACTCCAAAAACCCAGTCCTGGTCTACGATCTGCCTGCCACAGCATGCAGTCATGGACCAAAAGCACCCCATGCACGGCCAGGATCGACTCATCGTTGACCGTTTGTTGGCCGCTTCAGCGCCTACCGAGACCGACATCACCGACTGCGCTCGACTCTTGATGCGCTATCTCGGCTACCCAGGTGCCAAGGACATCCAGCGCGACCTCGCTCGCTCGCTCGGTAACTGGCGCATGGATACCGATCAGCTCTACGCCCGTGCTCGCCGTATCTGGGCCAGCGGGTGGCGTCCACTCGTCCATGCCGACCAGGAAGTGGGATCCGGCGCTGACGTCAACGCTGGTTAGTCGTCCAATGTCCAAGCTCTACCTCTTTGAATTCCAGGAGCGTTTCGGCGGCGAGCTCAGCCTCGAGCAGGAACTTGTCGACCTAGGCCGCGCCATGCCGTCCTGGGCTCGCCCTCTCTGGTCCTTCGCTCTTCGCTGGATCCTCCCCTGGGTGCGGGACCTCAAGATCAAGACCACCCTTGCTGATGTCGAACAGCAGGCGCACTTCATGGCCGATCAATGGCAAGCCGAAGACCGCCTCAAGGTCCTCGCCGATGCCGCCGCCGCAGTCGCCCTCCAGAACCCCGACGCCCGAGTCTCTGTGGTCCCTGTCCCTGGTCAGGATCGCTTCAGTCCCCTCGCGCATGCCATCTCCATCGAGCGCCCACCCCTCCCCGGTGATGCTGCTCAGCAGGCCTTGGGGTTCAGCTCCATCGAGATCGTCGCACCCTGGACCATCAAGCCCGCAGAGACCCCATGATTCGCCTTGCCCTTCTTCTTCTGCTGGAAGGGTTGCTTCTGACGCTGGTGATCACCGTCGTCGTGTGGTTTCTCCTTGGTTAGCGGCGTTCTAGTTCCCGCAACCTGAGCTCGTGATCGCTGACCCGCTGATCGAGTTCGTGGATGTCCTTCGTTAATTCAGCGCGCAGCATTTGCAGCTCGTGCAGGATCCCATCCATTCCGCGCTTCATGGATCCCTGCTCAAAGGCCATACGCCAGAGAGCGCCGACTGCTGCGACGCCAATGATGGCACCAACTTCCAGCACGTCGCGCTTGCCGGTTAATGACTCGAACCATCCTAATTACTTCTGTTCGGTACTAACTAATGGCCAACCCTCCAGAGATGCGCCCGCCCAAGCCGCCCGCGCATTGGGATCAACGCTTTCTATCTCAAGCCCGCCTCATCGCAGGCTGGAGCAAGGATCCCAGCACCAAGGTCGGTGCAGTCGCTGTCCGTGAACGGCGCATTCTTGCTACCGGTTACAACGGCATTCCAATGCACGTCAATGACGACATCAGCCGTCTCAACAACCGTGAGATCAGGCTGCAGATGACCGTGCATGCGGAGGCCAATTTGATCTCCTATGCCGCTCGCCATGGTGTCTGTCTTAACGGCGCAACCTGCTACGTCTGGCCGCTGATGACCTGCAGCCAGTGCGCAGCTCAACTCATCCAGGCCGGCTTCAACAAGGTCGTTCTCCCCGATTTCGTGATGCCTATTCGCTGGCAGGAGAGCTTCGAGACCGCAAAGCTCATGTTTATTGAGGCCGGTGTCGCCGTTGCTGCGATCCCGATGAGCGGCCCGATCGAACCCGCGCTTGAGGGCTACGAAGACGAGCTGCCAGACCCATTGACGCTGCAGTGAAATCCCGTAACCTAGGCGCGCACACTGCAAGCCATGGCACTCAAACGCGAGACAATGCGCTCCTTGTTGATCGGCCTGCGGGTCATTAACCGCATGGACGGCAGACCCGGTCTTGTGATCGGCAAGCCTGAGGCCCTCGGCACCACCTTCTGCCTGGTGCCCGTGATTGTCGAAGGCAGCACTCGCAATGAGCTCTGGCCCGAAGACTGGATTGATGTCCGCCCCACCAAGGAGCAATTCCCAGCCCTCGGTGGTCACTACAAATCAGTTCCTGGATACCCGCTACGCATCAAATGAAAGCACGCAATTCCACTCCCCTAGCGATCGGTGATCGCGTCCGCGAGCGCCCCAAGGTGCCTGACCTGATCGTTCGCCTCAATTCGCCGAGCTATGAGACGGTCGCTCGCATTGCCAGTGACCGTCGCTATGGCACCGTCGTCGGCATTACGACCAAGAAATCCAGGACTGGCGCGGCCTGCAAGTACATCATCGTGCAGTGGGACCGCAATCGCTCGCCCTCTGTTCATGCCAGCAGCAGGCTCGAAAAGGCACCTGATTGATACATTCACTGCATCTCTCTGGCCTCTGCTATGGCCCGTTGGCCGATCCCGCCTGATCTTCACTCTGAAATCATTGGCGGGCCACTGTGCTTCTTTCATGAGCACAGCATCGGCAGCATGGATGGGCGCGTCTCCCGCTACTCCGACAGTCACTCCTGCGTTCGCTGTATCTCTTCCTTAACTGAAGGGCGGCTCACGCTGGATGTGCACAAGATCCACAAGCGCTATCGCCGGCGCTTCCTTGAGTTCTGGTCTCTTGTGGAGATGGGTGATGCGGATGATTGCTGGAACTGGCACGGCAATATGTATGCCGGTGCGCGATCCAGCTACTTCCCTTTCCCGCGCCACTGGCACAAGAGTCGTCAGTTCGCCGCCCCGCGTGTTGCTACGTGGTTCACCTGGGGCGATATCGGCAGGCTCCCAATCAAGAACATCTGCGGCGATATCAACTGCTGTAACCCGTTGCACATTCGAGTGCAGGGCGTCCCGCACTACTACCACAACCGCAGGCTGCAAAGCATCGACTTAGAGTTCAGCACCCACAAGCTGAACCACGAAACCCTGCTATTCCTGCAAACCACGCAGGAGCGAGACCCCAAACGCTTCGCCAAGCTCGAGAGGACCAGCAGGCTCTGGCTTGAGTTTCGCATGAATAGCGACGGTCCTATCACTCAAGAGCAAATCGATGCCCTAGATGTTGACGACGCCTTTGATGATGACGATCTTGGTGATGAAGACTAGCCCTCTAGCGGCTCTTATCATTAAGGAAAGTCTCTAGGGCGATATGGCATCCTCGGCGCAAAGCCCGCAAGGCGGTGGCCGCATTCTGACGGATCGGCGATTACGTGAAATGCTCGCCACCCGCCGAGATGACGATGGCGAGATCCGGCGGGGGGCAGCCAATCGCATCATTGCCAACTACCTCGACAAGGGGCGAGGTGGTATTTCAGGTGCAGTTGTGAATCGGCTGAATCAATCCGATAGCCCCTACGGCTCAAGCGGTCCGTTCTTACCTGGCGAGGATCGCGGCGTCAGCGACTCTCCAGACATCGCCGGTCTCAAGGGCTTACGCCTGGGCAAGGGCGAGGTGTACTACGGATCGACGGCTCGTGAAATCGAGCCCTACCGGAGCAACTCACCGGCCAGTGGTTCGACTTATATCCCAGGTCGCACGGAGTACACGCCAATCGTCCTGCCTCGCGGGATAGTCGGTAGCCGGGCACGAGGAGCGCGGCAGTCACCGGAAGCATCAGAACCTGCCGCCCCCAGCCGTGATCTGCTCAACGCTCGCGCGGCTTACGACTCCCTGAATTCGGACACAGGCAGC
>JACCDW010289301.1_pt1 | contig 36696 bp, 31 predicted proteins | sample 7449781 | NCBI WGS metagenome assembly JACCDW01 (sample SAMN15323449, study PRJNA562643) | freshwater metagenome | isolation source: river surface water | place: USA:Blue River Watershed | collected 2017-08-18 | reverse complement strand
TTGAAGAAGTTCGGGTCTACCAACTGGAGACCAGGCTGAAAGAGCTCTGCCCTGATAACCATGGCGAATGTACCGCCAAGCAGGAACATGGCAAAGCTGAACCACAGGTAGAGGGTACCGATATCTTTATGGTTGGTTGTAAACAACCATCGGGATAAACCCTTCGCTGGACCGTGATGATGATCGTCGTGTGCTGCGCTCATTTGTTCTACTGTCCTCTACTGTGCTTCTTGTAAAATGGCGTTCACGTCGGCAGGCTGGACCAGATCGCCAGTGCTGTTGCCGAAGGAATTCCTGATATAGGTGATGATCGCTGACAGTTCGACGGGGTTCAGTTGACGGCCATAGGCAGCCATCGCTGTTCCTGGAACTCCATTGATAACCAGACGGATGTTGGCTTCGACGTCACCGTTAGCGACTGCGCTTCCTGCCAGCGCCGGGAATGCCGGTGGTAATCCTGTGCCATTAGGCTGATGGCAGGCGATGCAAGTACGGTTGTAAATCTCTTCGCCCTGCTCAAGAGCCGCGCTCATAGTAACAACGTTGTTGGCAGCCGCTCGGGTCGCTGCGGCAGCCTCTTGCTGCTCCGCATACCAAGCATCGTATTCTTCTTGCGGAACCGCGTGGACAACGATCGGCATGAAGCCGTGATCAAGGCCACAAAGCTCAGCGCACTGTCCACGGTAGATGCCGGGCTCTTCAACAATCGTCCAGGCCTCGTTGATGAAGCCGGGGATTGCGTCTTTCTTGACGGCAAATGCAGGCACCCACCAGGCGTGAATCACGTCATTCGAGGTAACAAGAAAGCGGACTTTCTTGTTGACCGGAATTACCAGTGGCTTGTCTACTTCAAGAAGGTAATGCTCTTCCTTGGGGAGGGCATTGTTGATCTGGTCGCGCGGAGTGCTGAGGATACTGTAGAAGGATACCTCTTCTTCGTTAGCGTCCTCGCGCAGGTAACGGTACTCCCAGCGCCACTGATAGCCTGTCACCTGGATATCCAGATCTGATTCGGAGGAATCATAAGCTTCAGTTAGAACACGGGTTGCAGGGATAGCCATCAATATCAGTATGATGAACGGAATGACGGTCCACAGAATTTCAACCTTGGTGCTCTCGTGGAAAGTGGCGGCAACCGCTCCCTTTGATTTGCGATGGTTGATGATGGACCAGAGCATGACTCCGAATACAACTACCCCGATGGCAACACACCACCAGAGAATTTGCATATGAAGATCATAGGTATCTCTACTGATTTGGGTTACGCCTTGGGTCATGTTAAGTTCCCAGGCTGCCTGAAGGTTAGTGCTTAGCGTCATCAACGCAGCAACCACCAGGCCTAACCACAGCTTTGCTTTAGGCAACATTCGCCGTGTCTCCATTAAATTTAGAATAAGGCTGAGTTTAAATTAGTAGTTATTTTATGCCGACTCGTTTTCAAGCGCCGACAGCTAAGATTACAGTGACGATCTGATTTAGGCCTGAAGCTGGCTTCGTGAACCAACCAAATTATTCCATCTGAGTGGATTGAAAGACAGGAATAACCAACCGAATCACCGCATACAGCGAGCAGGAATTTTCCCGGAAAGCCCGGGTAAAAAGTAAAATTTCCTGCTCAATACCACGCGGGTGCAATAAAAGCCGGGGCATTATAGCAAGGCTTGAAATTAAAATGCCATCCTCAAATTGGTGCGGAGTTGACGTAAATCAAGGCATCCAGCGGGGTTGACTATAGTTTTCGGCGACGCTCCTAAGCCAAAAGGCCGTCCTGTCGAAGCAATGACTCTACCTTTGGCTCGCGCCCCATGAACGCCGTAAACAACTCCAGAGGGTCGGCACCACCGCCTTTGGAAAGTACCTGCTCCAGGAAGCGTGCGCCAGTTTCCGGATTGAACACACCGCCTTCGGCAAAGCGTGAAAACACATCAGCGGACAACACTTCGGCCCATTTGTAGCTGTAATAGCCCGCCGCGTAACCGCCCGCGAAGATATGAGAAAAGCTGTTCTGGAAGCGGTTGAACGCGGGGGTTTCATATACCGATGTAAGGGATCGCACCTGCTGCATCACCTGTATTACAAAGTCATCACCCACCGGTCCAGCGAGTTGGTGCAGCTGAAAATCAAACAGCGCAAACTCCAACTGCCTGACCGTTTTCATGCCCGCTTGAAAATTCTTGGCCGCCAGAAGCCTGTCAAGCAGATCTGGCGGGAGTCGCTCGCCTGTCTTGTAATGCCTCGAAATCAAGGCTATCGCGTCGGGCTCCCAGCACCAGTTTTCCATCAATTGGCTCGGCAACTCCACCGCATCCCACGCAACCCCGTTGATGCCGGAGGAGCGAAGATGAGTTTCGCTGGTGAGCATGTGATGGAGCCCGTGGCCGAACTCATGAAAGAGCGTCGTGACTTCGTTGTGGGTGAGCAAAGAAGGCTCGCCGCTTGTCCCTTGAGCAAAGTTGCAGATCAGATAGGCCACCGGCGTCTGCACTGATCCGTCGGCAAGCTCGCGCCTTGATCGACATTCAGCCATCCATGCGCCCGATTTCTTGCCGTCCCTGGTAAAAAGGTCGAAGTAGAACCGGGCAACAACTACGCCGCCCTTCAAGATGTCAAACGCCTCTACGCTGTCCGACCACAGCTCCATTTGCGCATTCTTCTGAATGGTGATGCCATAGAGAAGCTTCGCGATCTTGAATAATCCTGCCTTGACCTGATCAACGGGGAAGTACTGCCGTAATTCCTCTTGAGAGATGTCGAAGCGCTGCTTGCGGAGCTTTTCACTGAAATAAGGAATATCCCACGCATCAAGTGACACTTGCCCATGCTCAGAGGCAGCAAACTGCTGGAGCTCTTCATATTCACGCTTGGCCGCAGGAACGGCGAGATCTGCCAATCCTTGCAGGAACTCATTTACCCGCGCCACTGATCTGGCCATTTTTCTGGCCACCGATACTTCTGCATAACTCTCGTAACCAAGCAGATGCGCCAACTCTGACCTGCAGCTGAGAATCTCGTCAATTACGCCCTTGTTATCCCAGCTTTGATCAGCCTTGCTTCGGTCAGAGGCTCGGGTCACATACGCCTCATATATTTCCCTGCGCAGCTCTCGGTTATCCGCATTGGTCATGACACTGATATAGCAGGGGGCATCGAGCGTGAGCACGTAACCGCCAAGCCCCTTGCGAACAGCAGTGTCTGCCGCTGCTCGCAAGGTGATCTCCGGAATACCGCTAAGCTCCGTGACATCGGTTACCTGTTTGCTCCAGGCCATTGTGGCGTCAAGCACGTTGTTGCTGAAGGTGTTGGACAGTTTGCTAAGACGGGACTCAAGTTCGGCAAACTTCTTCTTACGGTCTTCATCCAGGTCCACACCAGCCAGACGGAACTCAAGCAGATAGTCTCGCAATATCTTGCGCTGCGAGGTGCCGAGAGCCAGCTCATCCGCCCTCGCGGACAACGCCTGAACAGCCTCAAACAGCGCGTGATTTTGTCCCAGCGCTGTGTAGTACTCGGTTATCATGGGCTGACAGGTGTTGTATGCCTCGCGGATTTCCGGCGTATTACTAACGGCATTCAAGTGACTCACCGTTGACCACACCTTGCTTAGTCTGTCTTCCATGTCATCAAGCGGTGCCATCAGACTTTGCCAGTCAGGGGCGGTCTTGTTGGCGGCAGCATCGATGATGTTGCGTAACCGTAATCTATTATCGGCAAGCACAGCACTGACGGCTGGCTCAATGTCTCCGGCGCTGATGGTGGAAAAACGAGGCAATTCTTCGAAGTGCAGCAGGGGGTTGTTAATCATGGAGCTCTCTTCCGGGAATACTGAATGCGTGTGATGGCCTGTATACTACTGCAAGCACGAGTGGAATTCCCGAATCCGCTTACTGAAAACTACCGAGACTCAGCATGGCCATACGCGACTTTGAGCACCACACCCCCGTAATAGATGAATCTGTTTTTGTCGACCCCAGTGCAGTCGTCATTGGGGACGTGATCATCGGACATGACAGCTCTGTCTGGCCTCTAGCAGTAATCAGAGCAGATATTCACAAAATCAGGATTGGCTGTCGTTGCAGCATTCAGGACGGCACGGTGATTCACGTCACCCATGACGGCCCTTTCAATCCTGGTGGGTTTCCGACGCTGATTGGTAATGACGTCACCATCGGCCACAAGGTCATGCTTCACGGGTGTGTGATCGGTGACCGGGTACTCGTCGGGATGGGCGCCATTTTGATGGACGGCGTTACAGTGGAGTCTGACGTCGTAATTGGGGGCGGAAGTCTGGTTCCACCTGGCAAGACCCTCGTCGGCGGATACCTTTATATGGGCTCACCGATTAAGCAAATCCGGAAACTGACAGAACGAGAGTTGGAATATTTCAGTTACACCGCAGGCAAATATGTGGAGCTGAAGAACCGCCACAGGAAGGCGTTGGAGATATGAGTGAGGCGAGGCGCTACTTAGACCCCTCCAGCTCTGCCCGCAGAGCCTCAATAACGCTTGCCGTCTCGGGCCTGACCTGGCGCCACAAATAAAAGGACTCTGCGGCCTGCTCTACTAGCATTCCGACTCCGTTGAGCGCCTTGAGCGCTCCATTATCTTTAGCCCAACGCTGGAAAAGCGTATCTCCCGGGCCATAAATCATGTCGTAGCACCAGGTATCCGAGTGGACAATCGAGCCGGGGAGAGGGGGTAGTTCTCCGGCAAGCCCGGCGGAAGTGCCATTAATAATCAGATCGAATCGAATCCCGTGCAGCTGGCCAAATTCAAGAGCCAGCAACTTTCCTCTCGAGCAGAACAGGTCCACTAGAGTCTGTGCTCTTGAGACGGTTCTGTTGACGATACTAATGCTGGCTGGCTTTTCCGCGAGCAGCTTGGGCAAGACGCCACGCACTGCGCCACCCGCCCCCACAATCAACAACTGCTTACCTGCGAGGTTGCCGCCATGGTTGGAGACGATATCCCTTAGCATACCGGTGCCATCGGTGTTATCGCCAAATAGTTGTCCTTCCGAGCCCAGATAAAGAGTGTTGACCGCCCCAGCCAGTTGCGCGTCCGCACTGCGAGCGTGCGCCAGTGCCCAGGCGTTCTCTTTGAATGGCACTGTGACGTTGAGACCCTTTCCACCGCTTGCAAAGAAGCTCTTAACTCGAGAGTCGAAGTCGTCAAACGCAATCTCTTCGGCTGTATAGATCAGTTGCTGACCTGTCTGCTGCGCAAATCGGGCGTGAATCCATGGCGATCTGCTGTGCTTTATCGGATTGCCAAAAACCGAATACAGATCCACTTTTACCTCCGTTCGCTTAACGGGTTCGGTCACGAGGTCAGACCCAATCACGCGGCCGCAGAAAATCCGAATAGAGGCGCGCCTCTTCAGTGCCAGGCTCAGGTTGCCAGTTATAGTCCCAGCGCACGACCGGAGGGAGGGACATCAGTATCGACTCGATTCTGCCAACACCCGATTGCAGACCAAACAATGTCCCTCTGTCGTAGACGAGGTTGAACTCTACATAGCGCCCGCGTCTGTAACATTGGAACTGTTTGTTGTTTTCCGTGTATGGAGTGCCTTTCCTGCGCTCCACTATCGGGCAGTAGGCATCCAGATAACTGTCTCCCAAGACCTTAACCATCTCGAAGCTGTCGGCAAATCCGGTCTCATTGAAGTCGTCAAAGAACAGCCCGCCGACTCCACGAGGCTCCTGACGATGCTTGAGGTAGAAGTACTCATCACATTCTTTTTTGAAGCGCTGATAGATCTGCGCCCCGGATTTGTCGCAAGCTGCCTTGGCGGTGCGATGCCAGTGCTGACAATCTTCCTCAAAACCATAATAGGGCGTCAGATCGTAGCCACCACCGAACCACCAGACAGGTTCATGCCCTTCCTTCTCCGCGATGAAGAAGCGAAAGTTGGCGTGAGATGTCGGCACAAAAGGATTTTCAGGATGGATGACGAGAGAGACTCCCATGGCCTGGAACGAGCCGCCAGCAAGATCTGGACGAGTAGCAGTTGCAGAGGGCGGCAGCTTGTCACCAAAAACGTGGGAGAAATTGACACCTCCTTTCTCAAACACGGCGCCGTTGCTGATAACCCGGCTTCGACCACTTCCCCCTGTGTCTCTCTGCCACGCATCCGTTATAAAGCGTGCTGATCCATCAACGGACTCCAGTGCGCTGCAGATGCGGTCCTGCAATCCGAGCAGGTAATCCCTTACGTTGCTGACATCATCGGTTCCGATTTTAGTGGCTGCCACGTGCGCTTCTCCCAAGAGTTCTGATGTTTTGAGCGGGCTATCCGCGAAGGGTCTGCCCTGAAAGCAGATCGATAATTCTGGAGGGTTTCGTTCCAGTGCCTAACTTGCCATGCAGCACGCCATCGATCTCACGACCCAGGTGCTTGACAACCTGCAATGCCGTCTTCGCAGGGCGCTGCCCTGCTTTATTGGCAGAGGTCGAGACCAGGGGCCCACCGAACCTCAGGCAAAGGGCAACGACAAGCGGGTGAGCAGAAACCCTGACCGCCACACTGTCGTGTTCACCTTTGATCCAGTCAGGGATCAGCTGATTGTAATCCGGGATGAGCCAGGTATTCGGACCCGGCCATGATGCAAGCATTTGCTTTCTCTGTGCAGGTGTCAGCGGCTCAAGCAAATCTTCTATTTGATCAGTTGAGCCGGCGACCAGAATTAGGCCTCTGGCAACGGGTCGCTCCTTAATTTGCAGAAGCCGCATGGTTGCGGCTTCGTTTTCAGGATCACACCCCAGACCCCAGACGGCCTCTGTGGGATAGGCAAGCACTTCACCGTTGAGCAGGGAGTTTGCGGCCCGTGTCACTTGCCAGCTATTGAATGCTGCTGTCGTCACTGCGCCGCTCCCCTGAGCATTTCATTTGCGCGATTGTTGCAGTGCTTGATCCTGTGCCTGCACATTTTCTGCCTTTTGCTCTCGCTCGGCCTTTACTCGCAAGGCGAGCGCTTCATCTTTGAGAGCTAGAATCTGTGCAGCAAGATAGCCGGCATTCTTGGCGCCCGTCTTGCCAATTGCAACAGTTGCGACTGGTATGCCAGCAGGCATCTGCACCGTTGATAGCAATGAATCCATTCCCTGCATGGGACCGGAATCAATTGGCACACCAATCACCGGCTTCAATGTATGAGCCGCGACGGCACCCGCAAGGTGTGCAGCAAGACCTGCACCTGCAATAAACACTTCACATCCTCGGGATACCGCATCGGAGATATACTGCTGAGTCGCTGCCGGAGTTCGGTGGGCCGATGTGATTTTCATTTCGCAACGGATCCCCAGACTGCCAAGAACATCAGCAGCTCCCTGCATTACAGACAGATCCGACTCGGACCCCATAAGCACCGCTACAAAGACACCAGACATCACATCACCTCACAGGAAATTTTTGAGCAGGTGAAATTACAGCAGTCTGTTAGGGGTTGCAAGAGCGCTCTCAGCTCAAGGTGTAGCGGCTCGCGTCACAGCGGATTCTGCCGCTCAACTCCAACCTCAACAAGATTGCGTGTAGGGCTGGCAACTGCATATCCAACCGCTCTATCAAGGCGTCAATCGTCACCGGATCGTATCCGATCTGTTGCAGGACCTCTCGTTCGTGCTTTTCTGTTGGCTTGTCTCCCTTTCCTAGGGAGCTTTCGACAATACCCTCTTCGGCTCGATGAGCAGTGAGAGAACCGATCTGAAATTCAACCAGGGAGCGAAGCTGTTCGACTACCTGCTCCGGAGAGTCCGCAAGTGTCGCGCCTTCCCGAATCATCCGATGGCAACCGCGGCTCTGAGGATTGCGAACTGAACCCGGAACGGCAAACACTTCGCGATTCTGCTCGAGCGCCATTCGCACGGTAATCAGTGACCCACTTCTTTCGGCCGCCTCTACGACGATAACACCAAGGCTCATCCCGCTTATGATGCGATTGCGCTTCGGAAAATGTTCAGCCCGGGCTGGGCTGCCAAGAGGCAATTCTGAGACGAGGGCTCCTGTGTGGCAGATCTCCTTAGCCAGCTGAAAATTGCTCGACGGATATACTTTGTCCACCCCACAGCCCAGAACGCCAACCGTCGCGCCCTTGGCTTTGCACGCGCCTAAATGCGCAGCGGTGTCAATCCCGCGGGCGAGACCACTACAAATGGAGAACCCCCGGCTCGCAAGATCATTCGCAAACATCGCAGCGACTTCGCGACCGTCCACGCTGCAGTTGCGGCTACCGACAATCGCCACCTGTGGGAGCAATAGGGTCTCAGGCCGCCCTCGGACAAACAGCCAAGGAGGAGGATCGACAATTTCCTGGAGCAGGGGAGGGTAGAACGGGTCACGTCGCGTGATGATGCAATTGCCAGGCTCTTTACTCCACAACAAAGCTCTGGTCGCCAGAGGCGGCAAATCCGCGCATCTCAGCACACGCGAGACATGCGTGAGTGTCTCCGGGGATGCCCCATATTCGGTGTTATCTGGCGCATCGGCGATTGCTTGAAGCGAGCCGAAATCGCGCAGCAATCTGCTGATGAGAGGGGTAGAGGCAACGTTCAATTCGGAAAGGGCGAGCCACTGCCCCAGACAATGTAGGTCCATTTCGATCATCCTTGATCAGAAGGTACAGGTACTTATGATTTGCCCATCAGGGCGTTCGAATGTTGCTTCCCGCCACCGCTGGCTCGGTCAAAGACAAGATGACTCCATAACTCACTTTTTCGAAAACTTTGTAGGTCATCAGGATGCCAATCTCTGCAGAGGGAAGTTCTATTCTCTTGCCGGTAACGGGGTCACGTACTGTTTCACCAGCCTTGTGAATCGTCAGCACATCCCCGGGCTTGAGCCCGTTACGCTGGCCCAGATCCATGACAACTGATTCGAACTGAGCAGCTTTGCTCTCATTATTGAGCAAGCCCACTATCTGCCCGTCCATATCAGCGTTGGGTGTGGAGGGGAAGAAGTTCGGACTGATCGGGCTGGCCTCGCGAGGCAGCAGTCTGTCGCCCGCTTTCAGCTCTTCCTTGCTGCTTGCGATAAGCGCCTTGCGCAGATCACCACCTTCGTCGGACACTATTTCGACGGACCCCAGATTGATGGCTTCCTGCCCCAGAAATTCATCACTCTGGCTGTCCTCGTAGGCGACCCCCAGTCTGAAGACATCATAACTGTTGACCCCATTGTCCCAGTTCCCCCGCGCATAGATCTCATGGCCAGCGCCGACAATTAGATTGCCTGCTGCACTCGCCAGGATGTACGGGGAAGACTCGAACCCTTCGATATCAACAATACGGTTTTCCACCAGAAAGCCTGAAAGCGCCTGGCGAGGAATGGCGGGAATAGGGCTTAGCAGAGGCGCTTCGCGAACCTGCGGACTCAGCCGAACAGTGGGTCTGGTGCCTCGATCAAGAGTCACGCGTGGACTGCCATCCACATAAACCAGACTTAATGTATCTCCCGGATAAATCAGATCCGGATCACTGACAGTCGAGTTTACCTGCCAGATTTCTGGCCAGCGCCACGGATCCTCAAGAAAAATCGATGAAATGTCCCAGAGAGTGTCACCTTCTTTAACGGTGTAAGTGGCTGGGGCACCCGGGGAGAGCTGCAAGGTTTGGGCTTGGGCGCTCGCAAAAGTGAGCACCATAACAATGCCAACGGTGCAAAAAGTAACTAAACTCTTCAGTCCTGACACGTTCATCATTACAATTCCAACCTTGTGGCGGGGTTCGTTATCTTAGCAATTAGGTATACTGAGCACTAGAAGCAGTTCACAGTACGGACTTTTATTTCAGGCGTGATAGCCATACGAACGGTACAGTTAACACTATGGCAATACTAGAAATTCTCGAATTCCCCGACCTTCGATTGCGGAAAAAAGCGGCACCTGTGCTGGAGGTGACCGACTCTCTGAGAACGACGATCGATGACATGTTTGAAACCATGTATGCCGCACCGGGCATCGGGCTCGCGGCAACTCAAATAAATGTACATAAACAGCTCATCGTCATCGACATCTCCGAAAACAAGGACTGTCCCTTGGTGTTCATTAATCCCTCGGTTGAAATTATAGACCATGAGCTGGCAGAGTATGACGAGGGATGTCTCTCAGTGCCGGGCTTCTATGAAACCGTGTCGCGACCACGCCTGGTTCGCGTCAAGGCCCTGGATCGAGATGGAAACCCATTTGAGCTCGAGACCGACGGTCTGCTTGCGACCTGCATTCAGCATGAAATGGACCATCTGAACGGGAAGTTATTTGTCGACTATCTCAGCGCTCTCAAGCGAGAGCGAATCCGGTCCAAGCTGGAGAAAGCGCACAAGGAATCTGCCTGACATATTCAGCTCCAAATTCGGCGCACTGGGCGGCCGCCAACTTTCAAGCTCGTCTACCTCGGAATCTGCATGCAGCCATTAAAGATCGTCTTCGCGGGGACACCGCCCTTTGCAGCACAGCATCTGGAGGCGCTAATTGCGACCGAACATCGTATTGTCGGAGTTTACACGCAACCCGATCGAGCTGCCGGACGAGGAAAGCAATTGCTCCCGAGCGCCGTCAAGTACCTGGCCCAGACGCACGACCTGCCCGTCTATCAACCTGTCAGCCTGCGCTCTGTCGAAGCACAGCAGGCGTTAGCGGCACTCAAGCCCGATTTGATGATTGTTGTGGCATATGGATTACTGCTCCCGCAGGCCGTACTGGATATCCCAAGATTTGGCTGCATAAACGTACATGCTTCTCTGCTGCCGCGCTGGCGTGGCGCCGCGCCGATCGAGAGGGCACTACTGGCTGGCGACAGAGAGACAGGCATCACTATCATGCAGATGGACAAGGGTCTGGATACAGGGCCGATGCTGTACAAAATCCCCTTGGTTATCACGGAGGACGACGACCGGCAGACTCTCGAGTCACGTCTCGCAGACATCGGCAAGACTGGCCTCATCTATTGTTTGCAGAACCTGGAGGCACTGCGCGAGAAGGCTCAAGCGCAGGATGATAATTTCAGCACTTATGCCAGCAAGGTGGACAAGACCGAGTCGCTTATCAATTGGGAGCAACGCGCTGAATCAATTGATCTGATAATTCGCAGCGGCATCGGCAGGACTCCGGCGTACAGTATTCTCGGCGGTGAGCGCATTCGCCTCCTGAAAGCGCGTCCGAGTGACGAAAGCACCCTCGCGACGCCCGGCACAATCCTGCGGGCCGACCGCGACCGTCTCAGTATCGCTTGCGCGAACTCAGTATTGAATGTGACGCTCATGCAGTTACCGGGCAAGAATCCTCACTCCATAGGCGAAATTCTCAACTCCCGCAAAGAGCTGTTGGCACCTGGACAGCGCTTCTCTTCAACCGAAGAACCCGTAGGGACATGAAGTCTTTGCCATTGCGCGCTCACGCGGCGTTGATTCTGAGCAAGCTGCTCTCCCAAGAAGGCTCGCTAGCGACGCTTTCCTCAAAAACCGGGGAGTTGATCAATCCTCAGGAGAGCGCGCTGTTGCAGGAAATATGCTTTGGTACATGTCGCTGGTACTTCCAACTCAATGCAGTTCTAAGGCAGCTGATCACAAAACCCCTGAAGGAAAAGGATGTCGATCTGCACTGCCTGCTATTAATCGGCATTTATCAGCTCCATTACCTGAGAGTTCCCGATTATGCGGTAGTCAATGAGACCGTCGCAGCCACTCAGGCTCTCGGCAAGCAGTGGGCGAAGGGGCTGGTAAATGCGGTGTTGAGAAACTTCTTGCGCGATAGCGATACCCTGCTGCAAAAGGCAGACGCTTCGCAAGAGTCCCGGTACGCGCACCCGTTATGGTTGATAAAACGTATACGTGCTGCATGGCCAGATCACTGGGAGGCCGTGCTCAGGGCAAACAATCAACACCCACCCATGACCTTGAGGGTCAATGTCAGCAGAAACTCCAGATCGGAATACTTGCAACATCTTGAACAAGTCGAGATTGCGGCTCATCCAGGCTCATTGGCAGCAACCTCTATCTATCTGGAGAAGCCCTGTCCCGTGGATTCTCTGCCAGGCTTCAGGGAAGCATTGATCAGTATCCAGGACGAAGCGTCGCAATTGATACCCCAGCTTCTGTGTCTGGAGCCAGGCCTTTCCATTCTCGACGCCTGTGCCGCTCCAGGCGGAAAAACCTGTCATATTCTCGAAAGCGTGCACTCACAAGCTCGCATGATTGCGATCGACAACGATGCGCGCCGGTTGGAGAGACTTCATCAGAATCTTGCGCGACTGCAACTCTCCGCCCAAGTTCTCGTGGCAGATGCGGGAGCGATAAAAGACTGGTGGGACGGCAAACACTTCGACAGAATTCTTCTGGATGCACCTTGTTCGGCCACAGGCATCATCAGACGCCACCCAGATATCAAACTGCTAAGGCGCGAGACCGATATGGAAAAGCTGAGACAAATTCAGATGCAATTATTGAGCAGCCTCTGGGTGTGTCTAAAGCCGGGCGGCTTACTGCTTTACTCTACATGCTCGGTGTTGCCAGAAGAAAACAGCGAGATAGTTGATACCTTCCTTGCACAGCAGCCAGATGCACAACATCAAGGAATTCAGGGCGATTGGGGAGTAGAATGCGTCCGTGGCAGGCAACTGTTGCCGACTCCGGACGGCAACGATGGTTTTTTCTTTGCCATATTGCGGAAGTGCTGAAACCGATCCAGACCCCAATCACAACGCCTGGCAATCATTGCAAAAGGTGAGCGACAACAGTAAATGAAGATCATCATTCTCGGCGCCAATCATGTTGCCGTATCCCTTGCAGAAAACCTCGCCAGTGAGGCGAACGACATAACAATAGTAGACACTGACGCCGATCGCCTTAGAGAGCTTAAGGATCGTATAGACGTCGGGACTGTCGTTGGGCAACCGTCCTACCCCGACATATTGCGGATGGCGGGTGCAGAGGATGCGGACATGTTGATTGCCGTTACGGAGAATGACGAAGTCAACCTGGTGGCTTGCCAGATCGCTCATGCATTGTTTAAAACCCCCAAGAAAATCTGTCGTCTGCGCTCCGCTTCCTATATGGCTAATGAGAGCCTGTTCAGTCCTGGCGGAATTGCCGCTGATGTGGTGATCAGCCCCGAACAACTCGTATCACTCTACATTGAGCGCCTCATCGACTTGCCGGGCTCGCTGCAAGTTCTGGACTTTGCCGAAGGCAAGGCTCAACTCGTGGCGGTCAAGGCTTACTATGGCGGTCCACTTGTAGGACAGGAAATTCGCTTCCTTCGCGCCCACATGCCGTCCGTCGATACGCGGGTGGCGGCAATCTTTCGGCGTGACAGAGCGATTATGCCGGAGGGCTCAACGGTAATCGAAGCTGACGATGAGGTGTTTTTCATAGCCGCCCAAGGCAATATCAGGGCAGTGATGGGAGAGCTGCGACGCTTGGATAAGCCTTATAAGCGCCTGATTATTGCCGGCGGCGGCAACATTGGTTCGCGCCTTGCTGAAGCCGTAGAGCATCGTTATCAGGTCAAAATCATCGAGAGCAGTGCAGAGCGCTGTATGCACCTGTCTGAACGCCTCAACAAGGCAATTGTCTTGAATGGCGTCGCATCGGACAAGAAGCTGCTCCTTGCCGAAAGTATTGAAGACACCGACGTGTTCCTGGCACTCACCAACGACGACGAGGCCAATATCATGTCCTCAATGCTGGCCAAGCGATTGGGCGCCCGCAAGGTGATGACTTTGATTAACAACCCTGCCTATGTTGACCTGGTGCAAGGTGGAGAAATTGACATCGCAATCTCTCCCCAGCTGGCGTCAATTGGGAGTTTGCTGACACACGTACGCAGGGGAGATATCGTCAATGTGCATTCACTACGCCGCGGAGCCGCTGAAGCGTTGGAGGCAATCGCTCACGGGGATGTCAATTCATCGAAGGTCGTTGGCAAAGCGATCGAAGATATTGATCTGCCCCACGGAACGACCATTGGGGCTATCGTCCGCAATGACGAAGTGCTCATAGCTCACGATGATATCGTTGTTCAGTCCGGCGATCACGTTATCCTCTTCCTGGTCGACAAAAAGCGCATTCCCGAGGTAGAGCGCCTGTTCCAGGTTGGCCTTACTTTCTTCTGACGTGTCCCGTATTTAAGGTTTGCCCCGATCGCTTATGCACTTCTCTATCGTATTCAGAATCCTCGGCGTACTTCTGATGCTCTTCAGCATTCTCGCCAACTTGCCTTCAATTCTGGTTTCGATTCTGTATGACGATGGCGAACTGTCATCATTCCTTATTTCTTTGGCTATTACGTTCTCCACCGGATTCTTCTTGTGGATATTGACGCTCAAGTCCAGTATGGAATTGCGCACACGTGACGGCTTTTTGATCGTGACCCTGTTTTGGTCGGTACTCGGAGCGTTTGGAGCGCTGCCTTTCTTTTTTTCTCAAGCTCTACCTCTCACCATCACTAACGCCGTTTTTGAGTCCATCTCTGGCCTGAGTACCACGGGTGCCACGGTGATTGTCGGCCTTGACGCGCTTCCGAGATCGATTCTCTTTTACAGGCAGCAACTTCAATGGCTGGGAGGAATGGGTATCGTCGCTCTCGCTGTGGCGGTGCTGCCAATGCTGGGCATCGGAGGTATGCAGCTATACCGAGCTGAGAGCCCTGGTCCGGTTAAGAACGATAACCTTGTGCCCAGATTGGCAGAAACCGCGCAGGCGCTTTGGTATATATATTTAGCACTGACGGCTGCGTGTACATTGTTTTTCTGGGCGGCAGGAATGAGCTTTTTTGATGCGATATGTCATAGCTTTGCTACTGTGTCGATTGGTGGATTCTCCACACATGATAGCAGTCTGGCTTTCTTCGACAGTCATATCATTAATACCATAGCTATCGTTTTCATGTTTCTTGCCGGGATCAACTTTGCTTTGCACTTCGCCGCTTGGCGACAACACAGCATAAGCCAGTACCTCAAGGACACGGAGCTCCGATTCTATGCGGCCATACTTGGAGTTCTATCGATAGTGGCTGTCACGGTGCTTTATCTTTCGGGCACTTTCGGACTGCTGGACTCTTTGGTTCACGGAGTATTTCAAAGCGTTTCAATTGCTACCACGACCGGATTTACTACCGCAGATTTTAGTTCGTGGCCATCGGTGTTGCCTTACATGTTGATCTACGCATCTATCATTGGAGCATGTGCGGGATCTACTGGTGGCGGGATGAAGGTAATTCGTATCCTGTTGATTCTCAAGCAAGGCCTGCGTGAAGTTCAGCGATTGATTCACCCAAACTCTGTTATTCCTATCAAGCTTGGCAGAACACTCGTCCCGGACAGAGTCATCGAATCGGTGTGGGGGTTTTTCGCTGTCTATGTGATGGTGTTTTTGGCGTTGCTGTTGGCCACTATTGCCTCCGGACTTGATGTCGTGACTGCATTCAGCGCGGTAGGAGCAAGTATCAACAACCTTGGACCAGGCTTGGAAGGGGTGGCATTCAATTACAGCGCTATCCCTGCGACAACAAAATGGATTCTTTGCTTCGCCATGTTGCTGGGGCGCCTTGAAATATTCACTCTGCTGGTTCTATTCCTGCCAATGTTCTGGCGTCGTTAACGATACAAGGCATTCTTGGAGTTGTCCGGTTGTCGCTTGAAACGTCGGTACTCCCACTGATACTGGCTCGGAACCTGACGAACACAATCCTCCACGGACATATTTAATGCAGCCGCTGCAGTCACTGGATCTTCGCTGTCAATTCCCGTGCGAGCAGCGCCAAAGATAATTTCGAAACCTAGCCCTTTAGGAAGTCGCTTCGCAAAAACCGTGATAACGGTGGCACCCGTTTTCGCAGCCAGCCTGGATATCAAGGTCATCGTTAAGGCATTCACTCCAAAAAACGGTGCAAACACTCCGCCTTCTTCATTGGGCTCTTGGTCAGGAAGAATACCGACGATCTCACCGCGCTCCAGGGCTTTAATCAGCATCGCTATACCCTTCCTGTTCGTGGGGGCGAGACTGGCGCTCCCCCGGCTGCGAAATGCCACCATGGATGCCTCGAACCCAGCCAACTTGGGCGGTTTGTACAAATAGGTAGTGGGCGCACAATTCGTTAGAAAGGGCCCACAGGTCTCCCAACTGCCGAGATGGGGGGCGAGGACGATGACGCCTTTCTTGGCCTCAAGAGCCTTGTCCAGAATCTCTCTGTTTGTCACCCGGACCACTGTGGAAAGAACCTTGGCGAGAGAGGCATGCCAGACATATCCGAATTCACAGCCCGTCTTACCAGTTTCAATGAGGCTTTGCCGGGTCAAGGCGTTCAGCTCAAAGTCCGTCAATTCGGGAAAACACAACTTGAGATTTGTCTGGGTGACTCTGCGTGAATCCGACGGGAGGTAATAGGCGAACAATCCGATCACAGCGCCCAGAACCTGGTTCCCTCTCAGAGGCAGCAAGGAACAAACGCGCAGCAGCACTTTGATCAGAGAGACTTTGAGAGATTCGATTGGAAGACTCCTGGCTTTCAACGATTTCGAGAAGCGATATTGAGCGCTACAAAGCGCAACGCCGATCACGGACATTGCAACAAGGCGATGGATTCTAACCCACCCATGACTATGCGGCAAAACTCTCGCCCCATGTCCGTCTGGCGGCACCCAGTATAGATATTGACTGACGAATCAAGGATAATTGCCAGCTCTTAAAAATCAGACTGGGGAGTAGCTCTTGTCCGCGTCAGCCACACCGCCCGATCTTGGCACCTTTCAAGGTCTCATTCTTGCTCTTCAACAATTCTGGGCAAACAAGGGTTGTGTACTCATGCAGCCGCTCGATATGGAGGTGGGGGCAGGGACCTTTCATCCGGCAACGTTTCTGCGTGCCATCGGCCCGGAGAGCTGGCACACCGCTTACGTACAACCGAGTAGACGCCCAACGGACGGGCGCTATGGCGAGAATCCCAATCGTCTGCAGCATTACTATCAATTCCAAGTCATCCTGAAACCATCCCCGCCCGACATTCAGGAACTGTACCTCGAGTCTCTGGCCAGCCTCGGTATCGATACTCGCATTCACGACATCCGTTTTGTTGAGGATAACTGGGAGTCTCCCACGCTCGGAGCGTGGGGGCTCGGATGGGAGGTGTGGCTCAATGGCATGGAGGTCACACAGTTTACCTATTTCCAGCAGGTTGGCGGTCTGGAATGTCATCCCGTCAGCGGAGAGATCACTTATGGGATCGAGCGCATCGCCATGTACCTGCAGGGAGTTGACAGCATCTATGACATCGTCTGGACCAAGGGCCCGAACGGCGTCGTAACCTATGGTGATGTCTTTCACCAGAATGAAGTGGAGATGTCCGCCTACAATTTCGAACATGCCAATGTCGAAAGTCTGTTCCGAAACTTTAACGACTGCGAACAGCAGTGCCAATTGCTGATCCAGAAAGGTTTGGCTTTGCCGGCATACGAGCAGGTTTTGAAAGCTTCTCACTACTTTAATCTGCTGGATGCCCGTCATGCGATTTCCGTGACTGAGCGCCAGCGCTACATCCTCAGGGTGCGGACATTGTCGCGGTTGGTTGCCGAAGCCTACTACGAAAGTCGCAAGGCGTTGGGTTTCCCGCTGGCACCCGAAGATCTGCGCCGGCAATATCTGGATAAATAACAATTTGACCGCAGGACACCATGGCAACAAAAGATTTTTTGGTTGAAATAGGCACTGGAGAACTTCCACCCAAAGCCCTGAGAACACTCTCTGAGTCCTTTCTTTCAGGCATCCGCTCAGCACTCGAGGCTGCCGATCTTCAGTTTGATGCGATTTCTTCGTTTGCAACGCCAAGACGATTGGCGGTGATTGTCAAAGGTCTTCAAGAGCATCAGGCCGACAAGACAATGGAGAGATTTGGCCCTGCAATTTCTGCCTCTTACGACAAGGACGGCAAGCCAACCCCGGCAGCAACGGGCTTCGCGAGGTCCTGTGGTATTGCATTGGAGGCACTGGAAAGCATCGAAAAAGATGGCGTTGTGAAACTAGTCTTTCGCTCCGTCACCAAAGGCGGTGAGACTCGCAATCTTTTGGCCGATATAGTTTCGCGTTCGCTATCAGCACTACCGATTCCCAAGAAAATGCGCTGGGGTAGCAGTCGAGACGAGTTTGTGCGGCCGATACATTGGGTAGTGATGATTTTCGGGGCTGAGATTATCCCCGCAACTATCCTGGGTATCAGTTCAGGTAACCAATCCCGCGGGCACCGTTTCCTTCACAATCAGCCTCTCAGCATCCACTCCGCCGATGAGTATGAGTCCACCTTGACTAACGCCAAAGTCGTCGCCGACTACAACAAGCGAAAAGGGATTATTCGCATGCTCGTCAACGCCGAAGGAGAGAAGCTCGGTGCGCGCGTGGTGATAGAGGAGGACTTGCTGGAGGAGGTGACCAGTCTGGTGGAATGGCCAGTGGCACTCACGGGAAAGTTTGACGAACATTTCCTGTCAGTACCACGCGAAGCACTTGTCTCATCAATGAAATCGCACCAGAAGTGTTTCTATCTGTTGGACAAGCAAGGGAATCTGCTGCCGAACTTCATCACTGTCAGCAACATTGAAAGTCTGGATCCGGCGCAAGTCATCGCCGGCAACGAGAGGGTGATTCGTCCCCGACTCGCCGATGCACGATTCTTCTACGACACAGACCGCAAGCAAACTCTGGCTTCTCGTCTGGAGCAGCTCAAGTCCATCGTTTTTCAACAGGAGCTGGGCACCGTTTTTGAAAAATCTGCCAGAGTCTCTGCGTTGTCTGGCTTTATCGCCGGAGAGCTTTCCGCAAATCAAGCATGGTGTGAGCGTGCGGCACTGCTCTCCAAATGCGACCTGGTTACTAACATGGTATCGGAATTCGCCGAGCTACAGGGCATTGTTGGCTGTTACTACGCCGCACATGACAATGAACCTGGAGAGGTCCCCGTTGCGCTAAACGAGCAGTACATGCCGCGCTTCTCGGGTGATCAGGTTCCGACCACGCTCACCGGTAGCGTCCTCGCAATTGCGGACAAGCTGGACACTATCGTCGGTTTGTTCGCAATCGGGCAACCACCGACGGGCTCCAAGGATCCCTTCGCTTTACGCAGAGCGGCTATTGGCATTCTGCGAATAATTGTTGAGAAGGAACTCGATCTGGATCTTCTCCAGAGTATTCGTTTTGCTTGCGCCAGCTACAGTAGTCTGGCCCTGAAGCCCGGACTCGAGAATCAGGTTTTCGAGTTCCTTCTGGATCGATTCAAAGCCTGGTATCAGGCGGAGGGCATCAGCGCCGAAGTATTCCAGTCCGTTTTCGTTCTGCGCCCATCAAGGCCGCTCGACTTCAACTTGAGGGTGCGGGCAGTTCACCATTTCAGCAGCCTGCCGGAAGCGCAGTCGTTGGCGTCGGCCAACAAGCGCGTATCGAATATCCTGCTGAAGGAAGTCCAGTCCGGGGAACACAGGTCGGTCGACTCTACTTTGTTCCGGGAGGATGCGGAACGTCACCTTGCTGATGTGCTTGAAAAGCTAAAGGCACTAGTCACGCCTTTATTCAAAGCTCACGAATATACCCGCGGTCTTGAGAGTCTGGCTGGATGCAAAAGTGCGATTGACGGCTTTTTCGACGCCGTACTGGTTATGGACGAAGACCTGAATGTACGCAACAACCGGATCGCACTTTTGCGAGCTCTTCGTGAGCTCTTTCTGGAAGTTGCCGATATTTCACACCTTCAAACCAGTTGAGAGAGTATTCGTTTCGGAGTGCTGAAGAGTGAAACTGATCATTCTCGACAGAGATGGCGTCATTAATGAAGATTCGGACGACTACATCAAGTCTGAGGAGGAGTGGATTCCAATTCCCGGCAGCATCGAGGCAATTGCAGCTCTAAGTTCCGCTGGATTCACCATTGTGGTGGCAACAAACCAGTCTGGCATCGCTCGCAAGTATTTCGATGAATATGAGCTTGCCGCCATGCATCAGAAAATGAGCGCACTTGTAGAAGATGCTGGCGGGCAGATTAGCGGTGTGTTCTTCTGCCCGCACGGTCCGGACGACAACTGCGAGTGCCGCAAACCAGGGCTGGGGTTGATCAAACAAATAGAAACAGAGTTTGGGACCTCTGTAGAAGGGGCTCCCTTTGTTGGAGACACCGCGAAGGATATCCTCCTGGCAAAGCTCGCAGGATGTCGTCCCGTTCTCGTGAAGACCGGTAAAGGCGCTGCAACTTTGGCCGAAATTACTAACGCCGAACTATCAGGCGTCCAAGTATTTGATTCACTGGGCGCTTTTGCTCGCAGCTTTTTGCAGGAAGAGACTTCGTCTTGAGTTCTCGAATCACGAGCGTCAGTTACTGCATAACCCGCGCCATTCTTTCACACATTGACGTAGTTCACCCATGCTTAAGCGCAACCTTTTACTCGTACGCTCGCTAATCTTCTATGCTGGTTATTTTATAGCCACCATTTTGACTTCGCTGCTCAGTTTGACGATTTTCTTCCTTCTGCCATGGCGAATGAGATTCTCTCTATATTCCACATGGTGTCAGTTTGTCTTGTTCTGGTTGCGTGCCACTTGCGGTATCAAATATGAGATTCAGGGGATGGAGAATATCCCAGCGCATCCGGTCGTGGTGCTGAGTACTCATCAGAGCGCTTGGGAAACTATTTTTCTCTACTACGCCATGTCGCCGGTATGTCCGATTCTAAAGAAGGAGTTGTTGAAGATCCCGTTCTGGGGTTGGGCAATGAGTCTCCAGAAACCCATTGCAATCGACAGAAGCAAGCCCCGCGAGGCGGGAAGATCACTACTGATTCAGGGTAAGGAGCGGCTGGAAGAGGGTTTATCTGTTGTGATCTTCCCGGAGGGAACACGCAGTCCCGCTGGAACGATTAAGGAGTTTTCACGTGGAGGGGCCAAGCTGGCAGTCTCAGCAAACTTCCCTGTGCTGCCAGTGATTCACAATGCTGGAGTTTGTTGGCCTGCGAACACGATCATTAAAAAACCAGGAGTCATCAGGGTACGAATTGGCGAGCCAATTCAGGTGACGGGCAAGACGTCTATAGATATCGCCGACGCATTTTCCGCGTGGGTGGAGGAAAACAAGGCTGTCGTAATTGGCGACAGCCTTGCATCAACATCTCCCTCGCTCGATCATTAACATATTGTTATATATCGAGATTTTGCGCCGCCAACGCGTTGGCCTCTATGAACTCGCGGCGTGGATCTACTTGGTCGCCCATTAGCGTGGTGAAAAGCTGATCCGCTCCAATGGCATCCTCAATCGTCACCTGCAGCATTCGCCTGCTTTCTGGATCCATTGTAGTTTCCCACAATTGATCCGGATTCATTTCCCCCAATCCCTTGTACCGCTGCAGATAATGTCCCTTCATTGCGTCGTTGGTCAGCCAAGCCAATGCCTCTGCGAAACTTCTCACCTCCTGCTTGCGATCTCCTCGCTGCACATAGGCACCTTCCTCAATAAGGCCTTCCAAGGTGCTGCCTAGTTTCACAATGGCGCGGTACTCACCGGAGTGGAAGAAATCTGTGTTGAATTGGTAGTCCTTGGTCAATCCATGAAATGATTGACGAATGTGAGGCAAGTAGATGCTTCGTTCGCGGTCTTTCGCTGTCGTAATTTGGTAACCCAGACTTGTCTTCGGATGAATACGAGCAAGAGTAGCCGAAAGCTCCGCAACCCAACTGTCGACTCGCTCAATCGATGTCAGGTTTGACTCCTGCAGCTCTGGCGTGAAAACCATAGACTCAAGAATCTCTGCTGGGTAGAGTCGATTCAACCGCTTAATAATTGCGTAGGTACTGTGGTACTGCTTCACTATCGCATCGAGAGCATCCCCAGAAATGGCTGGCGCCTCCGGATTTACAAATAGACTCGCGCCCTCCAAGGCGATATGAGTCTGGTACCTTGCCAGCTCATCATCATCCTTCAAGTACTGTTCGTGCTTTCCCTTTCGGATCTTGTACAGAGGAGGCTGAGCTATAAATATATGTCCCCGCTCTACCAGTTCGCGCATCTGTCGGAAGAAGAAAGTAAGCAAAAGAGTGCGAATGTGTGAACCGTCCACATCGGCATCAGTCATTATTATGATGCTGTGATAGCGAAGATTGGCAGGGGTGAACTCCTCGTTGCCAATACCGCAGCCAAGCGCCTTGATCAGCGTGCCAATTTCAGCGGAGCTGAGCATCTTATCGAAGCGGGCCTTCTCTACATTTAGTATTTTTCCCTTCAGCGGCAGAATGGCCTGATTCTTCCTGTTCCTGCCCTGTTTTGCAGATCCACCCGCCGAGTCACCCTCTACGATATAGATCTCTGACAGCGCCGGATCTTTTTCCTGACAGTCCGCTAGCTTTCCTGGCAATCCTGCAATGTCGAGAGCCCCCTTTCTTCGAGTCATTTCACGTGCTTTTCGGGCTGCTTCGCGCGCCCGGGCAGCGTCCAGCATCTTGTTGACGATTTGTTTCGCCTCTAGCGGGTTCTCCATCAAATAATCGGTAAAGTGACTGGTCATTTCCTGCTCCACAACGACCTTCACTTCGGAGGAAACAAGTTTGTCTTTAGTCTGCGAGGAGAACTTTGGGTCAGGGACTTTCACGGAAATAATAGCGGTCAACCCTTCGCGAGCGTCATCACCCGTCGTTGCCACCTCCTTGTTTTTCTTGGCAGCCAACTCCTTCTCAATGTAACTATTTAGAACGCGTGTTAGCGCAGCCCTAAAACCCGCGAGGTGCGTACCTCCATCTTTTTGCGGAATGTTGTTTGTATAGGGGAAAATGTTTTCTTGGTATGTGTCGTTCCATTGCAGGGCAATCTCTACCGTGATCCCATCTTCCTCACGTTCTGCCATAAAGTGAAAGATCTTGTTTATGGGGGCTTTGTTTGTATTGAGATAGTTTACAAAAGCCTTCAGACCGCCCTCGTATTTGAAGAGATCACTTTTGCCAGTTCTTTCGTCTTTCAGTTGAATGGATACCCCTGCATTCAAGAAAGCTAATTCTCTCAGCTTCTTGGCCAGGATATCGTAGTGGAACTCGATATTGGAAAAAGTTTCTTTAGAGGGCTTGAAGTGACACTCGGTTCCAGTTGAATCGGTCTCTCCAACGACCGCAAGGGGCGCTTGAGGTACACCATGTACATAATTTTGTTCATGTACCTTTCCGCCTCGACGAATGGTTAGCTTGAGCTCCTCAGAAAGAGCATTCACTACAGATACGCCGACGCCATGAAGGCCACCGGAAACCTTATAGCTATTGTCATCAAACTTGCCCCCTGCGTGCAGCACCGTCATGATTACTTCTGCTGCAGAGACCCCTTCGGTGTGCATGTCAGTCGGAATTCCTCGACCATTATCTGATACGGTGACGGTCTCACCAGGATGGATGGTCACGCGAATGTCATCGCAATGGCCTGCCAAAGCTTCGTCGATGGAGTTGTCAACCAACTCGAACACCATGTGGTGAAGTCCAGTGCCATCGTCGGTATCTCCAATGTACATCCCTGGCCTTTTCCGCACAGCGTCAAGTCCTTTCAAGACCTTGATGCTTGACGAATCGTATGTCGAGTCCTGAGCCATCTATGCTTTCTCCTACTTACTCAATTCTATATAGGTACTACTTCACGTCGCCGTTGGAGTGAAGCGTCTTCTGGTGTTGACGCTTTAATGTTTCGGGCTTTAGCGAGGCAATGTGTTAGTCACTTGGGGATATTTTACCATGTTCCACGTGGAACTTTCTCGGCAATAATCCAGCAGGCCAAGATCTCTCAAGCTCCGCAGGATCCACACAGGTCATAAAGACCTGGCACTCCAGCTCGTGCAGCAGCAGACAAACTCGCTTGCGGTTTGCAAGATCCAACTCCGACGGAAGATCGTCCAGCAAATAGACACTCTTAACGCCAAGTAGCCGCGAAAGAAGGGCCCCCTGAGCGATTTTCATTGCAGACACCAGAAGCTTTTGCTGCCCTCGCGATAGGACCTCGACAGCATCATTGCGCCCGACTTTAACAGAGATGTCCGCCCGGTGAGGCCCATGCTGGGTTGCGCCATACTTAAGATCTTTGAATATCCCGGACTTAAGTACGCTACCAAGATCTGCAGAGTCATCCCAGCCCCTGGAGTACTGCAGGCTCAACCCAGGTATATCGATTAGTCTTGCCACAGTTTCCAGCAGCGCAGGACACAATGCAGAAAAATAGTCTCTGCGCGACCGGTCAATTGATTCCGATAGCCGACATAGCTCTACATCCCACGCCTCAAGCTGCTCTCGATCAAGGTTCTTCTGCTTCAGTAATAAGTTTCTGTGGGCGAGACATTTCGCCGCCTTTCTCCAGGCGCCGACAAAATCTTGTTCCACGTGGAACACTCCCCAATCCAAATACCTTCTCCTGACCTTAGAGCTTCCTTCCAGCAACATAAAACTCTCTGAGTTCAGGATTTGCACGGGAAGGTGTCTGGCCGCATCAGCCCAGTTCCGCTGCTTCTCACCCATAAGCCTGAGCTGATGACCCTGCCTTCTTGATTTCTTCAGCCCAATGGAGACGCCCTCCGCCAGCTCACAAAATACGACACAATCCTCTTTATCGTATTGAATGATCGAATTTAGTTTCTGGCTCCGGAATGAACGACCCAGGCCGAGCAAATGAATGGCCTCCAGCAAGCTTGTCTTGCCGCTACCATTGTCACCAAAGATAAGATTGAGACTTTCAGCTGGCACGAGCTTAATATCCGAAAGATTTCGAACATTAAGCACGTTCAGGCGAGAGATTACAGACATATCCCTTCAGTACTGCAGAGATTGTGGCAGGGAGGAGTAGGGGCTCAAGTTCTTTAAACTAAAGGCGCATAGGCATAACAACATACAGTGCATCACTGACGCCATCTGCCGCCTGCAGCAGCGCACTGCTATTGGAGTCCAGAAGGCTGATTTTCACTTTTTCTGAGCTGAGCACAGACAATACGTCGACCAAGTAACTTACATTGAATCCAACCTCCAATGCATCCCCTTTGTAATCGACAGATACCGACTCCTCAGCTTCTTCCTGATCCGGGTTATTTGCCAGAATTCTCACTTCGTTATCTGACAGCAGGATCCTGACCCCGCGGTACTTTTCATTGGATAGGATCGATGTGCGAGTGAATGCCTGCCTGAGCTCATTTCTATCCCCGATGACAATTTTATCACCCCCCTTGGGAAGCACCCGGTTGTAATCCGGAAATTTGCCGTCAACAAGCTTGGAAGTGAAAGTAAAGTCCTTAGTCCGAGCGCGTACGTGATTTCGACCGAACACCATCGAAATACTGTCCTGATCAAGGCTCAACAGTCTACCGAGCTCTACAACACCTTTGCGAGGCAATATCAGCTGAACCGGTGCGTCGACTGCGTTCTGCATATTCAGGGTCTGCATTGCCAAACGATGACCATCAGTAGCAACAACGCGCAGATAGCTGCCAGCCAGCTCAAAAAGCATTCCATTCAAATAGTAACGCACATCTTGCTGAGCCATTGCGAAGGATGTGCCGTCCAAGAGGGCCTTCAGATCCCTCTGCGACAAAGACAACTCAATTGTCCCGGGCTCTTCCTCTGTGTTTGGAAAATCGCTTGCTGCGAGCGTGGCGAGACTGAACCTACTGCGTCCCGACTTAATGACCATCTTTGATTCTTCAACCGTGAACTCAAGTCTTGCATCCTCTGCCAGCGACTTACATATATCAACCAGCTTGCGAGCGGGAACGGTTATCTCGCCAGGCCTATTAGGCCCTTCAATACTGACCCGGCCAATCAGTTCGACTTCCAAGTCGGTCCCCGTGATCGACAACATCGAATTTGAATCAAGAGATAGCAAAACATTCGACAGCACTGGTAATGTCTGCCGTCTCTCCACAACACCGGAAACAAGCTGGAGGGGTTTTAATATGGCTTCCCTGGAAATCACAAAATGCATAACTATCTCACTCGTTGAATTTATAGTTGTTTAGAAATAGACCCGCTGGACCCTAGATGCGATACCCGAAATCGCCTCTCACATAACCTCTTAAGTCGCCAAGGCCCGCAACAAGTTGTTGTAATCTTCAGCAATATCGGAAGATGAGCCACGCAAATTCTTCACCTGCTTGCAAGCATGCAATACCGTTGTGTGATCTCTTCCACCGAAAGCATCTCCAATTTCAGGAAGACTATGGTTTGTCAGCTCCTTAGACAAACACATGGCGACCTGCCTGGGGCGAGCAACGGAACGGTTACGTCGCTTCGACAACATATCGGACATTTTGATCTTATAGTACTCCGCCACTGATCTCTGAATGTTATCTATCGTGACTAGCTTGTCATGAAGAGCAAATAAATCTTTCAAAGCCTCTTTCACCAACTCAAGATCAATGGGTCTGCCAACGAAATTGGCATGGACTATCACCTTCTTGAGCGCACCTTCCAGCTCTCGAACATGTGAACGAAGACGCTGTGCAATGAACATGGCCGCGTCACTCGGTAACGCCACGTTACTTTGTTCAGCCTTATTGATCAGAATTGCTGCCCGCGTCTCAAGCTCAGGAGGTTCCACCGCGACAGATAAGCCCCATCCAAACCTGGATTTCAATCGCTCCTCTAACCCATTGATTTCTTTATGGTATTTATCGCTTGTTAGAATGATCTGCTGACCACCTTCCAAAAGCGCATTGAATGTATGAAAGAACTCCTCCTGTGAACGCTCCTTGCCAGCGAAGAATTGTATATCATCGATCAACAAGGCATCCACGGACCTGTAGTAGCGCTTGAATTCATTTATGGCATTCAACTGAAGCGCCGTCACCATGGTAGCCACAAAGGTTTCCGAATGCAGATAGACAACCTTCGCATCGGGCTTTCTTGCCACCAGGTAATTGCCTATCGCATGCATAAGATGGGTTTTACCCAATCCTACGCCGCCATATATAAAGAGCGGGTTATAGGCTCCGCCTGGGTTTTCTGCCACCTGCAGGGCCGCCGCTCGAGCCAATTGGTTGGATTTCCCCTCAATAAAATTGTCGAAGGTATTCTCTGGGTTCAAACTGCCTTTGTGGCTTAGCTTCCCGTCGATAATGACCTCCATATTTCTGGAGGTACGTCTTATCAAACTGCCTGTAAGAGGTTTAGCGATCGGTTCATTCACTGGCGCACGAACCATCGGAAGGGACTCTGCTATTTTCTTCGCGCCAGGATTTCCTGAAATGTCTACGGAGGCCTCTGGCGGCATAGAAATCGGAGCGATTAGAGGCTCCCGTGCTTGTCGTTGACTTCCAATCTCGAAAACAACATCAACCGCCGTTCCACGAGAATGCTCCGTAAGCAGTTCCATGATCCGGCCAAGAAACTTGTCCTTCACCCAATCCAGGACAAATCGATTTGGAGCATAAAGCCGCAACTCGTTTGCGGAGCTTTCCGCATGTAGAGGTCTTATCCACGTATTGAATTGCTGAGACGGCAGCTCATTTTTCAAGCAACTCACACAACTTTGCCAATTTACCGAATCCACTCTTCTTATTACCTGTCCATTATCGTCTGGAATTAATTGGAGCATCGATTCTAGCCTGCCTGAACAAAGTTATCCACACACCCAACGAATCGGGTCAATTTGGCTTTTTCAACCTTTTTTATATACATATCAATTCGTTACATATCTCACCTAGGGATCAATTCAGGGCTTAAAGCCACAACGATATCGAAGTCGCGCACAAAAAAACCTGTGGATAACTTGTTATTAACAGCGTATAGATTTTAACTCTCTGTATTTTTTTGATTTCCTGAAAAAGCCAGAACTTACGGCACATTTCTCAAGGTATGAATTGCAATGGTTGCTCGAAACCTCTAGAATTCGCGCTCGGTTTAGGACCGCCTAAATTTATTCTCTAGATCAACCTGGACTTCATCATGAAAAGAACCTTTCAGCCCAGCTTATTGAAACGCGCCCGTACGCATGGTTTCCGTGCACGTATGGCAACTCGCGGTGGTCGCCTCGTCATCAAACGACGTCGTGCCTGCGGCCGAGCCAAACTTACAGCGTAATTGGTTTTCCTTTCAGTCTGCAGCACTCACGAAAGTAGAACCTGTGTCTGACTTTGGCTTTAGCAAGAAGCTGCGTCTGCTGGGTGCCGCAGATTACCAACCCGTATTCAAAAACGCCCGCTATAAAGTCTCCTGCCAGTATTTCCTGATATTGGCAGTGGCTAATACCTTGGCACGTCCGCGTCTCGGGCTTGTTATCGCCAAGAAGAATATTGCAACAGCTGTTCAGCGCAATCGTGTAAAGCGCGTCTTTCGCGAGTCTTTCCGACACAATCAGCGTTTGCTCCCTGCGCTCGACATCGTTATCCTAGCGCGCAACGGCTTAGGTTCCTTAAGCAATGATCTGGTGCACACGAATATCGAACGGCTGTGGCAGGAGCTTATCAACAAAACTCGCCGCTCCTCAGTGACAAGAGACCAAGCGAATGCTGGATAACTTAGCCATCAAGCTGATCACACTTTATCAGCACAGTCTGAGCTACTTAATTGGCAATCAATGTCGCTTTTACCCCTCGTGCTCACACTACACTCAAGAAGCAATTCTCAAGCATGGCTTCGTAAAAGGTGTTCGGCTAGGGGCTGGAAGAATTCTTCGTTGCCACCCCTGGCACCCCGGTGGCATAGATCTGGTGCCAGAAGCCGAAACTCACAACAATCCTTCAAAGTCATCTCTTCTGTAGCAGCTGCATATGGACTCAATTAAATATTTCATCTTTGGTGGTCTGGCCGTCGTTTCCTATTTGTTGCTCCTTGCTTGGCAAGAGGATTATCCACGGGTTCCAGTCGCTGCTCCGGCGGAGCAGGCGCAAGACGTAGCGTCAAATGCTGCGCCAACGTTGCTTGACACGCCCGCCGTCAGTCCGGGCTCGTCAATCGGATCAGACGTACCCGTAGTAGACTCTGCGGCCTCGTTTACTACAGACTCCGAAACGAATGTGGTCACTGTTAAAACTGATGTTTTACATGTCACTCTCAGCCGCAACGGTGGTGACATAGTAGAGGTCACGCTGCCCGAATACCGAAGGCAGATTGACGTCGAAAATGATCCGTTTGTATTGCTCGAAAACAGCGACTCCAGAACATTTGTTGCCAAGAGCGGTTTGGTTGGTCGAAATGGTGTCGATAGCACTCGTCGAGCTGTTTATCAGTCGTCCACCAATTCCTATGAGTTAACAGAGAGTACAAACAGCCTTGTCGTAGAGATGAAACACACTGATTCAATGGGTGTTGAGATAACTAAACGCTTCACTTTCGAACGCGGCAGTTACCTCATAGACATTGAGTACGAAATCAACAATGTTTCATCAGCACCCTGGCAAGCCAACGTCTTCGGACAAATCAATCGCAATAACTTCCCAGACCCCAGTAGCGCAGGCGGTGTGGGTATGTCGTCATTCCTGGGTTTCGCTTTGACATCCACCGATGATCCCTACTTTAAAGTCGCGTTCGAGGACATCGACAACGCAATGCCATCACATGAACTTACTGGTGGCTGGATCGGGTTAAGTCAACACTACTTCCTTTCGGCATGGATTCCGCCGGCAGAGTCTGTAAACACGTTTTCAACTCGCATAAGCCCGCAAAATCCAAGTGAGTTTATTGGTGGTTTTACAAGTCAGGAGTTTTCTGTCGCACCTGGAACTGTTGCCCACCAAAATCTAAGTTTCTACGCTGGTCCAAAAGATCAGTATGTACTTAGAGAAATTTCTCCGAATCTCGATCTAACGATCGACTATGGCGTTCTCTGGTTTATCGCATCACCAATCTACTGGTTGCTTCGGCAAATCGATTCGCTGGTTGGCAATTATGGATGGTCGATTCTTCTACTAACGGTTTGCGTGAAAGGGCTCTTTTATAAACTATCAGCTGCCAGCTATCGCTCAATGGCCAATATGCGTCGAGTAATGCCAAAGATGGCACAACTCAAGGAGCGTTACGGCGACGACAAGATGAAGATGCAAAAAGCAACCATGGAGCTTTACCAGAAGGAAAAGATTAATCCTTTTGGTGGTTGCTTGCCGATGCTCGTACAAATGCCCGTTTTCATCGCTCTTTACTGGGTTTTGATGGAGAGCGTCGAATTACGACAAGCTCCTTTCGTATTGTGGATTAAAGACCTTTCGGCGATGGATCCCTATTTCGTACTACCATTGCTAATGGGCGCCTCCATGTTTGCGCAATCTTTGTTAAGTCCTGCACCAGCAGATCCGATGCAGGCGAAGATAATGCGCTTCATGCCGGTCGTGATGACGGTGTTTTTCCTTTGGTTCCCTGCAGGATTAGTGCTGTACTGGCTCGCCAATAGCGTTCTCGGAATCTTGCAACAGTGGTACATCACTCGAAAGATTGAGAGTGAATACGAGGCAAAGAGCGCATCATAATAGCAACACGGCAGACCAGCGATGTCGTTTACTTCCAATGCAGATACCATATGCGCAATAGCTACACCACCGGGTAGAAGTGGTGTAGGTATTGTGCGTATCTCAGGGCCACTGTCGCGTGACATAGCGCTAAAACTGCTTCACTTTCTTCCTACACCTCGCCACGCACACTTCACGAACTTCTACAGTACTGACTCGCAACTTATAGATCAGGGCATAGCAATCTTCTTTCCTTCACCTAATTCTTTCACTGGTGAAGACGTGCTCGAATTACAAGGGCATGGTGGATATTTCGTTCTCGATTCTGTTCTCAAGGAAGCGATAAGGAATGGAGCCAGAATTGCCAGGCCAGGCGAGTTTTCAGAACGTGCGTTTCTTAATGACAAAATTGATCTTGCACAAGCAGAAGCAATTGCTGATCTTATTGAATCAAGCTCGGAAGAAGCAGCACGAAGTGCATTGCGCACTTTGCAGGGAGACTTCTCAAAGCTAATCAATTCCCTCTGCTCTGCAATAATAGATCTAAGAGTTTATATAGAAGCTGCCATCGATTTTTCGGAAGAGGAAATTGACTTCCTCACGGAAGGCAAAACAGCGGAATCACTTCGATCAATCATAAATCAACTCGACACAATACTGATGCAGGCAAAACAAGGCGCGTTGCTTCGCGAAGGGATGTCAGTTGTGATAGCCGGCAAGCCCAATGCCGGCAAGTCCAGTTTACTTAACGCTTTGGCCGGCAAGGATAGCGCGATCGTCACGGATATTGCGGGAACCACCAGAGACACTCTGATAGAGCACATCAATATTGACGGTATGCCGCTCCACGTTACCGATACTGCCGGACTTCGAGAGAGTAACGATATTGTCGAAAGAGAGGGTATCCGGCGCGCACTTCAGGCTATCGAAAGCGCAGACAGACTCTTGCTTGTCGTTGATGCATCACTGGATACAGTCAATCCTGGTAATCTCATCAGTTATCTGAATGAGCTAGGGTTCAATACGTTGAACAAGTCTGTCGATCCCTGCAGGGTCACAATAATCCAAAACAAGATCGATAAAACCAGCCTTCAAGAAGGCGTTTATCGGGATCAAGACAATCAGAATAACGTTATCACCACCCTTCATATCTCTGCGAAAAATCAGATAGGGCTTGCTCTCCTGAGAGACCACTTAAAGGATTGTATGGGCTACCAGGCTGCAGGCGAGGGCGGTTTTATCGCACGACGTCGACATCTTGATTCACTCGAAAGCGCTCGAATCTGTCTACTTCAAGCCGAGACTCAGTTACTGAGCAAGGGGGCGGGCGAACTCGTTGCGGAAGACCTCAGACATGCACATCAGCACCTTGGGGAAATTACGGGTGCGTTCTCCACTGATGACTTGCTTGGAAAGATTTTTTCGAGCTTTTGTGTGGGCAAATAGATTTTTCTGCTTATTTATATCCTTTTAGCAACCTGTACATAAGATATGTATTGAGTACATCTACCAAGGGATAAAAAAATAGCAATGTGAGCCTCATGTATAACTCGGCTGTTTGTACACAGCAAATGCAGAGTTTCTAAAGAGCTTAAACATACACAATCAACGTAGTTATCTTTCTTCTATCCTAATGATTTAAAAGAAAATAAGTGTGTTCTCCACAGAACTTAGCACCACTATATTCATTAACAGTATTAATCTCTTTTCTTATATTTCTACATAAATAATTATAAATAACTAAATTCTGAAAGTTCCTCTCAATTAAGATTCCTCTTGGAATTTAATACTTCAAATTTGAACTCCAGGGCTTATACTTATCGGCCCCTTGTTTTGGTCAAAAACCCGGTGTCTCATGGATTTTTCAAAAAAGTACGATGTGATTGTCGTTGGTGGTGGCCATGCCGGCACTGAAGCGGCTTTGGCGGCGGCCCGTATGGGTTCGCGTACTCTATTGATAACTCACAACATTGAGACGCTGGGACAAATGTCGTGCAACCCAGCGATTGGGGGTATTGGCAAAACGCATTTGGTTAAGGAAATCGATGCTCTTGGTGGCGCAATGGCTCGCGCTACTGATCGAGGTGGAATTCAATTTCGAATCCTGAACAGCAGCAAAGGACCTGCAGTCCGTGCCACGCGGGCACAAGCTGATAGGGTGCTGTACAAAGCTGCTGTTCGGAGCATCCTGGAGAATCAGAATAATCTCGATATATTTCAACAGCCTGTAGAAGATCTTATTATCCACTCAGAAGTGGTGGCGGGTGTTGTCACTCAGATGGGATTACGCTTCTACGCACCGACTGTTGTGTTGACTGCCGGCACCTTCCTGGGCGGAAAAATACACATTGGCCTCGAAAATAGCTCTGGAGGCAGGGCCGGTGATCCACCATCGATTGCTCTCGCACACAGACTGCGAGAACTACCCTTCAATGTCGGCAGGCTAAAGACAGGGACTCCTCCACGAATTGATGCTCGGTCTGTCGATTTTTCGGTAATGACTCCGCAGGCTGGAGACACGCCAATTCCGGTGATGTCCTACCTTGGACGTGCTGAAGAACATCCACAACAAGTTAATTGCTATATCACCTCTACCAACGAGCGTTGTCACGAAATCATCCGTGGCGGACTCGATCGATCTCCGATGTACACCGGTGTGATCGAGGGGCTTGGTCCTCGCTATTGCCCGTCTATCGAAGACAAAGTAATGCGGTTCGCCGACAAGACGTCACATCAGGTATTTGTAGAGCCTGAAGGTCTCAATACACATGAGTTGTACCCCAATGGTATTTCCACCAGTTTGCCATTTGATGTGCAGCTGGCGTTGGTAAGACAGATCAGAGGGTTTGAAAACGCACACATCACCAGACCCGGTTATGCCATCGAATACGACTATTTCGATCCGCGCGATCTGCACTATTCGCTCGAAACAAAGTTCATCAAGGGCCTTTTCTTCGCCGGGCAGATTAATGGCACTACAGGATACGAAGAAGCTGCTGCTCAGGGGTTGTTGGCCGGACTCAATGCGTCGCTATATGCCCAGGGCAAAGAAAGCTGGTGCCCACGTCGTGATGAGGCCTATATAGGTGTCTTGGTAGACGATTTGATCACCCTTGGTACCACCGAGCCATATCGAATGTTTACGAGCAGAGCCGAGTACCGCCTGCTGTTGCGTGAGGACAATGCTGATCTGCGACTAACGCCGAAGGGGAGAGAACTTGGCTTGGTGGATGATGAGCGCTGGGAACATTTCAGCATCAAAAAAGAGGGCACTGGCAAAGAGCTGTTACGTTTGAGGACCTCTTGGATTCAACCAACGTCCGCCAAGGCTGAAGAAATCAATAAGCTGCTTGAGAAGCCGATGGTGCGTGAATACAGTCTTGCGGATCTGCTTGCGCGGCCCGAGGTGACTTATGAGACGCTCACGCATGCAATCTCAGAAGTTTCCGCTGATTTGCCTGCATCTCCTGAGTTGGCGAGACAGATTACCGAACAAGTTGAGATTCAATTGAAGTACCAGGGCTACATTGATCGTCAGGAAGAGGACATCAAGAAACTGAAGCGTCAGGAAGATACGCCTTTGCCAGATGATTTTGACTACCAGCAGATGCAAGGCCTCTCCAACGAATTGAAGCAAAAACTGCAGAAAGTTCGTCCGGAAAACATCTCCAGAGCGACCAGAATCCCTGGCATGACGCCGGCCGCTATCTCCCTGCTATTGATCTATCTGAAAAAATACCAGGCAGTCCGCACGAAATCGGCTTGAACAACGTGGATTGGACTAACATGGCGAGCAAAGGCATTGCAGAGAAATTGCAGAACGGGCTCGATAAGCTTGAGCTTACACTGAATGACCATCAGAAAACGCAGTTGCTCGACTATCTCGATTTGCTGAAAAAGTGGAATAAGGCCTTCAATTTGTCAGGAGTTAAAGACTCCTCTGAAATGCTGTCGAGACATCTGTTGGACAGCCTCACGCTTGTGCCCTTCATCAAGGGACAGCGAGTTCTGGACGTTGGCACCGGGCCAGGTTTGCCAGGTATTCCACTTGCTATTTGTTTTCCAGAAAAGCGCTTTGTGCTCCTGGACAGCAATGGCAAGAAAACGCGTTTTGTATTCCAGGCAAAATTGCAGTTGGGGCTTGATAACGTTGACGTTCAGAATAAACGCATCGAGGATTTTCACAGTCAAGAGCCTGTAGACACCATCGTGTGTCGGGCGTTCTCCTCGCTTGCTGATCTGATCAATGTGACAAGGCATCTCAGCGTCAGATCTGTCGGAGCAGCAGAATTGGGAGCTGCAATCCAGACGAAGATCATCGCCATGAAAGGGCAGTATCCTGCGGATGAAATTGCCCTTCTGCCCGATGGCTTCAAACACATAAGCACGAAAAAAGTGGACGTGCCAGGAAGTGTGGCGGAACGGCATATTATCGAAATCATCGCGTCGGAGTTACATCCAATTGGGTAGAGTACTCGCAGTTGCAAATCAGAAAGGAGGGGTTGGCAAGACGACTACGTCAGTTAATCTCGCGGCGTCCCTGAGTGCAACCAAGCGGCGCGTGCTGCTGATCGACCTTGATCCGCAAGGCAATGCCACTATGGGGAGCGGAATAAACAAGTCAGATCTCACGCTTTCCATCTACGAGGTACTGATGAATGAATCGGACATTCCGGGTGCAGTCGTGGAAACACCCGGAGGCTTCGATCTTCTGCCCGCCAACGGTGACCTGACCGCAGCAGAAGTGGCACTTCTGCAGGCGGATAACAGGGAAACGCGTCTTCGCGAGATTATTGAGACGGTGAAAGGCCAATACGACTTCATTGTTATCGATTGCCCACCGTCTTTGAACATGCTGACGATAAACGCGCTAGTGGCGGCGGAAGGGGTCCTCATTCCGATGCAGTGTGAATACTACGCGCTGGAAGGCTTGTCGGCACTGGTGGAAACAATTCAGGCCATCAGCAGCACATTCAACCCTCAACTGCAGATCGAGGGCATTCTGCGAACCATGTATGATCCACGCAGCAGATTGACGGTAGAGGTTTCCAACCAGCTCTACTCACACTTCGGCGACAGGGTTTATCGCACCGTTGTGCCCCGTAACATCCGGCTCGCTGAGGCTCCGAGTTATGGTATGCCGGTGTTGCAGTATGATCGCCAGTCCAGAGGGGCAATTGCTTATCTGGCTTTGGCGGGCGAAATGATCAGACGAATTGAGCAGGCACAACAGATCGCTTGATGTGGCAGGATTCCTGCGACGAAAATTGAAAAGAACGGTATTTGAGATGACGGCTAAAAAGAAACTGGGCAGAGGATTGGATGCGCTTCTGGGTGGCTCCAACAATAAATCAGCGAACAAGCCCGCTGCAGGTCTGGAATCAAGCCCGGTTCGTCCAGACAAAGATGGAGATCTCAGACATATCCCGATAGATCTGATTCAGCGCGGCAAATATCAGCCTCGGACGGACATGCACGAGGAGGCACTCCAGAACCTTGCTCTCTCGATAAAGGCGCAAGGGGTGATGCAACCTATTGTCGTACGCCCCATTTCAGACACCCGCTATGAAATCATTGCGGGAGAAAGGCGCTGGCGTGCAACGCAGATTGCAGGCCTGGACATGATTCCCGCTATTATCAAACCTGTCAGCGACGAATCTGCGATTGCGATGGCGCTGATTGAAAACATTCAGAGGGAAAACCTAAATCCCATCGAAGAAGCTTTGGCCCTCAAGCGCTTACAGGATGAGTTCGACCTGACACAGCAGGAGGTCGCGGATGCAGTGGGACGATCACGTGCTGCAGTCGCCAACCTGTTGCGCCTGATAGGCCTTACCCCGGATGTGCGATTGATGCTTGAGCACGGTGATCTAGAGATGGGCCACGCCCGCGCGTTGTTGACACTTTCCGAAGTGCTGCAGAACGAAGCTGCGAAAACGGTAGTTGGAAAAGGTTTGTCAGTAAGGCAGACCGAGGCATTGGTAAGACGACTCCAGGCAGACGAAGGCGCGGCAAAAAAGCCGGGCTTTGTACGTGACGCTGACATCAAAAGCCTGGAGGTTAGCCTTTCAGAAAAGCTCGGCGCACACGTGCAGATCCAGCACACCTCCAAGGGGGCTGGGAAATTGACATTGAAATACAACAGCCTGGATGAACTTGACGGCATCTTGTCCCATATCAAATGAAGGCTCTTTGCTGTTGATTAGGGTTCCCAATGTCCCTATAATGCGCTGCCTTGCATGGCATTGGATGCTGTTGGAAAAAATAAAAGCACCGTGTCAACCATAAAAGCTC
>JACCDW010850521.1_pt1 | contig 36709 bp, 34 predicted proteins | sample 7449781 | NCBI WGS metagenome assembly JACCDW01 (sample SAMN15323449, study PRJNA562643) | freshwater metagenome | isolation source: river surface water | place: USA:Blue River Watershed | collected 2017-08-18 | reverse complement strand
TTACTCTACATCAAAAGGTTGGGTTGATAAAATTGAACAAAAAATAAATTATGAATAAGTTAGAAACTATATTATTACATTTACCAGCGTATAGGGATCCAGAATTGATACCAACTATTAAAGATGCTTTGGATAAAGCAAAGTATCCTGAAAGAGTACATTTTGGAATATGTAGACAATATCACCCCGAAGATGGATTTGATGATTTGACTGAATATAAAGAAGATAAAAGATTTAAGATATATGAGTGTCACTATACCGAAGCAAAGGGATTACCTTGGGCAAGATCAATTATAAACGAAAAACTCTTAACCGATGAAGATTATGTTTGTCAATTGGATTCTCATCATAGATTTGCACAAGATTGGGATGACACTTTAATTGATATGCATAATGGTTTAGAAAAAAAAGGTGTAAAGAAACCAATTGTAGCCGGATATTCTCCACTCTATGACCCATTTAATGATCCAGCAGGAAGGTCTATGGAACCCTGGCAATCTCAATTTGTTTGTTTCTATCCACATGGAACGATATTCATCAGACCAGGCCTCCTACATGGTTTTGAAAATATGACAGAACCTGCACCTGCAAGATTTTTATGTGGCCACTTTGATTTCGCAAGAAGTGAATGGGCAAGAGAAATAAAGCATGATACGGATATATACTTTGCAGGTGAAGAAATAAATTTAACAGTTCGTTCTTATACGCATGGTTATGATTTTTTCCACCCGCACAAAATAGTAGTTTGGCACTCAACTATGCGAGAAGAAAGAGCAGGTATGTTGAAGTGGGATGATGATGCAAAATTGGGAGTAGATTGGTGGGGAAAACAAGAATCTGCAAGGAAAAAAATTAGATGTCTATTTAGAGTAGAATCTGATCCAAATATAGATTTGACGGGATATGATTTGGGAACGGAAAGAACTCTTAGAGATTACGAAAAATATGCAGGTGTTAATTTTAAAAAGATGGCAGTACAAAGATACACATTGAATAACCACTACCCACCAAACCCGCTTATAGAAGATGATGAATTGTGGGAACAATCTTTTGAAAAATCTTTTTATTATTTAGTAAATGTTGAAAGAAAAGATTTTCCTCGCAATAATTATAAACATATACTCATCGCATTTGATGATGAAAAAGGAATTGGAATCAATCAAAAGTATATAACAGGCTTTGAATTGGATGAATTTATTAAAAATAATAAAAACATTCATTATGAAGAATACTTTTTAACGGAAATGGTTCCAAAACGTGTGGTTTATTGGGGATACACGGATGAAGAAGGTTGGGTAGAAAGAATAGAACATGAAATTTAAAATATAGTAATTATGAATCAAAAAAATAAAATTGTAACTTCGTATTATCCGTATCATTACGACCCTCCATTTTGGGGTCAAGCAAATAGAGAAAGATGGTATAAATATTCAATAGCAAGTATATGTTCTACCGGTGTAGAAGTAGTTTGCTATACTGATGATAGAGGTAATAGTTTCAATGAATTGCAAGATATAAAAGATAAATTTAATTTAGATAATTTAGTAATAAAACGTTTTAATTTAGAAGATAATCCTTGGCAAGATAGAATATATGATATTAGAGTAAATAAATCTCCAGAATATTATAATAACCCAAGCATTCATTATTATAGAGTATCACCTCAGATATATTATCTAAAATGGATTTTTCTTAAATATGAAATAGAACCAGATAGTAACTTATATTGGATTGATGCAGGATTATCTCATAATGGATTATTTCCTAAACAGGCATCAAGCTATTATGAACTACCAGGATATGATGATGGGTTTCCAGAAGAATTTTACCCAAATATTGAGTATAGATACTATATGTTTGATAAAATTTTTAATTCAGAATTAGTAGATAAAATAAACACTTTTAGTGAAAATAAAATAGTTAATTTAACTAGAGTAGGCACATCAGATAATAATATGCATCTTTTCTCAGAAAAGATAGGAGATACAGCACAATTAGGATATTCACTATATCCAGTTGGGGGATTTTTTGGAGGAGACTCTTCTTTGATTGAAAAATATGCTAATGATTTTCTTGAAGTAGTTGATAAAGTATTATTAAATGATGATTATATTTGTTCTGAACAAGAAATTATGTGGTATTTAAATTCTAAAAATAAAGATAGTTTTAAAAATTTTGAATTTCATACCTTCTATCACGAAAATTGGAATACATATAATCAAGGAGATGTTAGTTTTTATCATTTTTTTAAAAATTTATAAATTAATTTATGGCGCATCCACAACAGCAAGAATTTTGCCTTTCGGTAAAAAATAAGTTTCCAGAAAAATTTACAAATGTTTCGGTTTTTGATTTAGGTTCTTTGGATATTAATGGAAATAATAGATTTCTATTTGATGGAGATTATGATTATGTAGGAGTAGATTTAATTGAGGGAAATAATGTTGATATAGTGTGCAATGGTCACTTGTATAGTAGAGAAGAACCATTTGATACGGCAATTTCAACAGAGTGTTTTGAACATGATATCTATTGGAAAGAATCGTTTCAGAATATGTTTAATCTTTTGAAACCAGGAGGATTATTGTTATTTACTTGTGGATCCGCAGGAAGAGGTCCACATGGAACACTAGAATGTAGACCGGAGGATTCACCCGCTACAAACGAGTATTATGGAAATAGAATGCCAGAAGATTATATAACATCCTTTAATTTAGATGAAATGTTTACAGAATATAAATTTGATATCAACTGGTTCTGTAATGATTTATATTTTTACGGAATTAAAAAATAAATATATGTACATTGATACACCTTATGAAATTAGTTACGATGTTACTCGGTATCCATTTAAAGAAATAGTATCTGAGATATTAGAAGTATCACGTTTAGAAGATATTCATTTAGTAAAAAAATATGAACTATTAAGTAGAGATAAAGATCAATCTACAATTTGGCATAAAAAATATTACGATAAGTTTGAAGAATACTTTTTACCTACTTACTTAAATCTTATAAAAGATTTGAAATATAGATTTGGGTATGAAGAAATCATATATCAAGCTATTCCAACTTTTAGAGTGCAGTTGGCGGGTGGAAATGTGGGAGTAGGAGAATGGCATAAAGATAAGACTTATAATCATGGAAATTCCGAAGTTAATTTTTGGCTTCCATTTGTAGATACAAACCCTCTTAATACACTATGGATGGAATCAAAAGAAGATAGAGGCGATTATAGACCTTATACGGTAGAGTATGGGAAAATTTTAGTATTCAATGGAGCCAATTTATATCATGGAAATAAACATAATGAAAGTAATGAAACCAGAGTATCGGTAGATTTTAGATTAGTTGATCCTGCTAAATTTATTTCTAGTGAAGAAGAATCAATTAATACTAAGACAAAATTTAAAATTGGTAGTTATTTTCATAAATTATAAGAAATACAATAAATGGTAAATATAAGTTTTTATGGTTCTCATAACGCAACGTATGTTGTTGAACAAGATGGAAAAATATTAAGTGTACTTGAAGTAGAACGTTTTTTAAATTATAAAAATAGTGGAATGGCACAATATAAATGTGCTAAAGTGCCAGATTTATTATTTCTATCAAAATTTATACCACAGTATTTACAAAAAACTTTTAATATAAAAGAATTTGATAAGTGCTATTATCTTAATACCGATGTAATTCATAATGGCACTCATGAACTGGCGTATGGAATAAGTGCCAAAGAGTATATAGGTGGGTTTCACCACGAAGCTCACGCAGCAGGAACGTTTTACCAATCACCATATGAAGAGGCTTTGGTATTTTCATTTGATGGTGGAGGCAATGATGGTAAGTTTAATATATACAAAGCAGATAGAGAAAATTCAGTACAACTATTAGAGGCGGTTAATAATCCTGTTTTTAATTATCCACATATTAAATACGATTTAGGATTCCCTTATATGATATTTGGTCATTATTTGGCCGATATTAAATTGGAAGCATTAAGTGATGGTAATTTAGTTTATCCCGGTAAAGTAATGGGATTGGCATCTTATGGAAATGTAAGAGAGGAATGGCTTCCATTTTTCATAAAATTTTATAAAAGTAATGTGGACGGTCTCAATTTTGAAGAAAAGTTAATAGAACTCTCATCAGAAATTGGAATAACTTTCAATGTATTTGAAAGAATAGAAGGACAAGACGCATGGGATATAGCTGCAACATCTCAAAAAGCATTTGAAGAGTGTTTTTTGGAAGTAGCTAATTCGTATTTAGAACAATATCCTGATTTGCCAATTTGTATAACAGGTGGTTGTGGATTAAATATTATTCTAAATACTAGATTGGTAACCGAATTCAATAGAGAAGTTTTTGTTGGACCCAACCCAAATGATTGTGGAATAGCTTTGGGATTGATGTTACATCAAATAAGACCAAAGGATGCGGTAGATGTAACATATGCGGGAACAACCTTGTTAGATATTGATATGATAGGACACTACATACAAACATCAGAATTTGTGTTCTACTCTCACTATTTAAATATGGATATGGTAGTAGATGATTTAATAAATGGTAACATAATAGGAGTAGCCAGAGATAGGTCAGAGCATGGTCCTAGAGCATTAGGTAATAGAAGTATCATATGTGATCCATCTTATCCTGAAATGAAAGATATACTTAATGAAAAAGTAAAACATAGAGAATGGTATAGACCTTTTGCACCTGTGGTCCGATTAGAAGATGTAAATAAATATTTTGAGTGGGAAGGTGAATCTAGATGGATGAGTTTTTGTCCAAAAGTTAGAGAAGAATGGAAAGATAAATTATCGGCGATTACTCATATAGATGGAACGGCAAGGGTACAGACGGTAACAAAAGAGCAAAATGAATGGTTATACAATTTACTCACTCTTTTTGCAGAAAAGAAAGGTGTTGGAGTTTTATTAAACACATCTTTTAATGTAAATGGAAAACCTATACTATCAAGTGTAGCAGATGCATTTGAAATATTTAAACATTCTCAAATGGATAATCTTATAATTGAAGATTACTACTTTAAAAAATCGGATATATGAAAAACTTTTACTTTGTTTATTTCCCAGTAGGACCGCAGTTTGTCAATACAATGATTTGCACTTTTAAATATATTCCAAAAGAAGCTAATATAATTGTAATAACACCAACACCCGAATTACTAACACATATTAATGTTGATTTTAATTTAGAAATAGTAAATTTAGATGATATTACCACAGAGTTTAGTAAGGAATATGAACCCGTCATAAGAGAAACAAATGATGAACTTTATACTATTGAATTAAAGAAAAATTTATTAGAAAATATTAGGTTTCCATACGCATTACCTAGACATATTATTCCTTGGTTACTAAAAAAAGATATAACAAAATTTGCTATTTTAGATATTGATTGTTTAATCAATTATAATAACGAATTAGAAGAGGTTTTTTCATTAATTGAAAATGAACTTAAAGGAAAAAATTGTTTTTTTGGACCACATTTCCCACAAAATGTGGATACCAATGGTATAGGTGAATTATTTAAAGATGTTTTAGAAAAACATAATATTGATACAAATATTTTAGATGAAATACAAAATCCAATAACCGTATTTGATGGATGGTTGAGAGGTTTTTGGTTTGAAAATAAAGAATATTTAGAATTATATTATAATTTATGGAATGATGTAATTGAAAAAGCATTTAAATCAAAGTTCATATATAGCCAGCATAATGTTTGGACGGTTCCGGATGAGTGGATATTGGCATATATTAATATTATTTTAAATAAAAAATACGGAGTTATTTCAAAAGATGTAGAATATACAGGAAGACGATTATGCAGACATCTCTATCATCCTGAAAATGATTACTTTTCTCTACATCACGACTATCTTTATAAAACTGTACATGGATTTGAAGTAGCAGATAGTAGAAAAGAGTTTATCCAAAAAAATAAAGAAAAACTAATAAAATTTTATAGAGATCAGAATTGTATAACCGAAGATAGAATATCAGAGGTGATTTATGATTACAATTATATAAATAAATAAAACAATAAACAATGAGTTTAATTTCAAAAACGTTACATCATATAGGTAAAAATTACAAAGATACATTCGTCGTACAAATTGGTGCTATGGATGGTATTAACTTTGATGATACAAGAGGTTTTTTAGATATGTACAATTGGTCGGCACTATTAGTAGAACCTATACCAGAAATTTTTACAGAGTTAAAATATAATTTTAGAGATCGTAATAATTACATCTTTGAACAATCTGCTATTACTGAAAATGATGGAGAAGTTGAAATGTTAACTATTCCAAAAATAGCCATTGAAAAAGAAAACCTACACCCAGGATATAAAGGGATGAGTGCACTATATCCATTAAAAAATGGATTTGGAACAGAGTATCAACGAGATATAGATGTAAAAAATAATTTTGGAATAAATATAAAAGTTCCAACATTGAGTTTTGATTCTCTACTAAATAAGCATAATATTACTAATTTTGATATTTTAATATGCGATGTTGAGGGGTATGATTGGAATATTTTAAAACAATTAGATTTTAATAAACATAGACCTAAATTTATTCGTTTAGAATATATAAATTTAACAGAAGAAGAAAAGGAATTAACTAAACAAAAATTAATTGAAAATAATTATTTAATTGAAATTGGACAAGATATAGATGCCGTAGATAAAAATATTTGGAATGAGATAGATACTGAACCTAAAAGTGAAGAATCAAATTTATCAAGTATTATAGAAAAAACAAAAAATTTATCATCAGAGGAATCCCAACAATTAATAAAATATCTAACACAAAATGCTTCTAAAATAGATGTGAACAATAAAGAATTGACGGTAGTTACGGGATTGTGGGATATAGGAAGGCCTGGAAGAAATTTTGATCACTATATAGAGCATTTCAAAAAATTTTTAGAAATACCTGTTAATATGTTTATTTACATAGAAAGTAAATATGAACATTTAATTTGGGAAGTTAGAGATAAAAAAAATACATTTGTAAAAACATATGAATTATCCGATGTTAAAAATTTATATGCCCCATTTTGGGAAAAAACTCAAGAAATTCGTACTAATCCGGAATGGTATAATCAGACAGGAGAGGGTGGATGGTTAACGCAATCACCTCAATCGGTTTTAGAGTGGTACAATCCAATAGTTCAATCTAAAATGTTTATGTTAAGTGATGCATCAATTTGGGATCCATTTCAAAGTGAATATTTCATTTGGTTGGATGCGGGTATTACTAATACTGTATATGAAAAGTATTTTACCGACCATAGAGTGTTGGATAAAATAAATCCACATTTAGATTCTTTTTTATTTTTATCATACCCATATGAAACAACATCTGAAATTCATGGATTTAAAAAAGATAAAATAGATTTTGAAGCAGGTAAGGATGTAAAGTACGTTTGTAGAGGAGGACTTTTTGGAGGAAGAAAAAGTATAATTAGAGAAGCAAACTCTGATTACTATGCGATTTTAGGAAATACTTTGAATAAAGGATTGATGGGAACAGAAGAGAGTATATTTTCTATTATGTCACATCTAAATCCCTATCTATATAGAAGATACGAATTAGATGGAAATGGGTTGATAGTAAAATATATACAAAATCTTTTAGATGATAAAGCAGAATTAGTAGAACTTCCATCCCAAAATACAAGGTTAAAAAATAATAATCCAAGCATAACTAATTTAAAGACATCTTTATATATGTTAACTTTCAACTTTCCAGAACAAGTTGAACATACATTAAACACATTTAACCAAAATTCACCTGATTGGTTAGAAAAGACTAGAAAAATATTAATAGATAATTCTACCAATGATGAGGCAAGGTTGAAAAACAAAGAAATTGCCGATAAGTGGGGATTTGAACATATAATACGAAACGAAAATACTGGAATTAACGGAGGTAGAATGTTTGCAGCTGAACATTTCCAAGAATCAGATAGTGATTATTATTTCTTTTTTGAAGATGATATGGGATTGCATCCATCATCCGAAACAGGGTATTGTAGAAATGGATTTAGAAAGTATGTTCCCGATTTATACAATAATTTATTAAGAATTATGGTTAGAGAGCAATTTGATTTTTTAAAATTCTCTTTTACAGAAGTATATATGGATAATCACATACAAGTTTCTTGGTATAATATACCTCAAATTATAAGAACTAGAGATTTTCCAGATTATGATAGATTGCCTGTAAGTGGATTTGATCCTAACGCACCGAGAACCAAATTTGATAATATAGACGTATTTAATGAATTGGCATATATTTCAGGAAATGTATATTATGCAAACTGGCCAATGATAGTTGGAAAGGCAGGAAATCAAAAAATGTTTTTAACAGAAAAGTGGGCCAGACCTTACGAACAAACTTGGATGTCATATATGTATCAACAAACTTTAGAAGGAAATTTAAAACCCGCAGTATTATTGGCATCTCCGGTAAATCACAATAGAATATCTCACTATACACCAGAAGAAAGAAGAGAAAACTAAATACTTATACATAGTATTTTGTCAAATAACATTTTTGTTTGAGAGATATTTATATTTAAAGTAATTACTAAATGGCAACAATTTTTCAAATTAGAAGAGGGACAACTGCAACTACATTAGTAGATGGTGAGTTGTATCTTAATAAAGGTGTAGGATCTTTACAAATATCAAGTGGATCAAATAGTCCAATTACACTTCTTCCTTTAAATGCACCCATAGTTGGAAATATAAATTTAATAGGAAACGTAACAGCATCAAACGCATATTTCTCAGGAGACGTAGCTATATCTGGAAATTTATCTTTAGGAAATAATACATCCGATAATATAAATGCATTAGGAGTTTTTACTTCAAATTTAATACCCGGAACATTAAACACATATAATTTAGGTAGTTCTACAAATACTTGGAATAGAGTATTTGCAAATAGTGTATCTGCATCTGCTTTAACGGCATCGTTACAAGAAGGGCATACTTGGGTAGGAAACGCATCCGGAAGAAACGTTGCATTTGCAACATCATCTTTGAGTACATTTAGACAAAATGTATCAGTTATAGGAACAAACACAAATGCATCGCCGTTTGTAGTGTATGTGATGACAGCAAGTTTGGTATTAACCCTACCAGCATCCCCTACCATTGGTGATTGGATAAAAATATCTAATCTTTCAAATACAACAACGTGTACATTAGGTAGAAATGGAAATAATATAATGGGGCTTGCTGAAAATCTTTTATTAGATGATGCGCAGGCCAGTTTTGAAATAATATACTCCGGACCCGCATATGGTTGGGTAATAATTGGAGCTAACTAATAAACCCACTACAATTATGAGTACATTTAGACAGTTATTTTCTGATGTGAATGTGTTTAATTCACAAACCTCAACAGAGTATTCGATGTCAATAACTGATAAGGATAATGTTATAAAAATGAATACATCATCTACAAACTATGTACATATTGCCAATGAAAACTATTCACCGGCTAATGCTAATTTTCCAATAGGATCAGAAGTTACGGTAATACAAGTTGGAACAGGCGTTACAACATTCACAACAGGAAGTGGAGTTACTTTATATTCAAAATTGAATTTTAATGAAATAGCTGATCAAAATACAGGAGTTACACTATTGAAAACCTCATCTAATGAGTGGTATGTAATTGGTAATGTTGGATAATTTATAATAAATGAAATTACTTAATTTAGGTATAAAGTGGCAATTGGCGGCAATACCGACACCGACACCATCTATTACACCAAGTATATCACTAAGTATAACGCCAAGCATAACACCGACACCAAGTATATCTCTTTCAGTAGGAACATCCGTAACGCCAACTCCAAGTACTTCTTCTACGCCAAGTATTACACCAACTCGTACTACATCGGTTACACCATCCCGCACTCCATCAATCACACCAACCAATACTACTACACCATCGGTAACACCATCTCATACTCCATCTATCACCCCAACCGCTTCAATAACACCAACTAATACTGTCACACCAAGTATTACACCATCTAGGACTCCATCAATTACTCCAACCTCTTCTATTACTCCGAGTATAAACCCATCAACAACTCCATCCAATAGTGTAACACCCTCCATAACACCAACTCGTACAGCATCGATAACTCCAACAAATACCACAACACCTAGCATTACACCATCACGTAGCCCTTCCATCACTCCAACTTCTTCGGCAACGCCAAGTGTAACTCCATCAAGAACACCAACTAATACTGCAACTCCAAGTGTAACCGCATCAGTTACTCCAAGTCGGACACCTTCTATCACACCAACAAACACGACAACCCCATCTGTGACTCCAAGTATAACATCTTCGATTACACCAACCAGCTCGGTTACACCCACCAGGACTCCTTCTATAACTCCGACTAACACGGCAACACCAAGTATTACACCAACCCGTACTGCTTCAATTACCCCAACAAATACCACAACACCTAGTATTACTCCAAGTGTAACGGCTTCAATCACACCAACATCATCGGTTACTCCTAGCGTAACTCAATCAATAACCCCAACAAATACTAGGACACCTTCCGTAACACCGAGTCGTACTCCTTCAGTTACTCCAACGAATACAACCACTCCTTCGATTACACCAAGTATAACGGCATCGATAACTCCAACCGCTTCAATAACTCCAACAAATACAACTACTCCATCGGCAACTCCAAGTGTAACTGCTTCAATTACTCCAACTAATACTACAACTCCATCGGTAACGCCAAGTAGGACACCAACGATAACACCTACAAATACAACCACACCATCGGTAACACCAACACGTACTGCATCGGTTACACCAACCGCTTCCATTACACCAAGTATCACAGCATCCATAACCCCAACCTCTTCGGTCACACCTAGTATAACTCCTTCAATTACACCAACTGCTTCAGTAACCCCATCCCGTACTCCTTCTATAACTCCAACTAATACTACAACTCCAAGTGTTACACCATCGGTAACTGCTTCAATAACACCAACTTCGTCAGTAACACCAAGTGTAACTCCATCAATAACCCCAACTAATACTACAACTCCGTCTGTTACACCATCCCGTACTCCTTCTATAACTCCAACTAATACTACAACTCCAAGTGTTACACCATCGGTAACTGCTTCAATAACACCTACTAATAGCATATCATTATCAGCGGGAGTATCGGCAACTACAACTCCATCGGTAACCGCAACTACATCCGTAACACCAACAAATACAGTTACACCATCTCTAACAAATTCTACAACACCGTCTGTGACCCCTTCAATAACTCCAACTAATACGAGAACCGCATCGGTTACCCCTAGTGTAACTTCTTCAATCACACCAACTGCATCGGTAACACCAAGTATCACCGCTTCAATAACCCCAACCAACACCACTACACCATCTGTAACTCCGACACGTACTGCTTCGATAACACCTACAAATACAGTTACACCATCAGTAACACCAAGTGTCACTGCATCAGTTACACCTACAAACACAACAACTCCGAGTGTTACACCAAGCATTACTGCTTCAATAACTCCAACTAATACCGTCACTCCAAGTGTTACACCAAGTATTACTGCTTCAATTACTCCAACTGCATCAGTTACACCAAGTATCACCGCTTCAATAACACCAACTAATACTACCACACCAAGTGTTACACCATCTCGGACTCCATCAATTACTCCAACGAATACTACTACACCATCGGTAACACCAAGTATCACACCATCTATAACCGCTTCAATAACACCTACAAATACTGTCACTCCGAGTGTTACTCCAAGTGTAACCGCATCAATTACCCCATCCAACACCACTACTGCTTCGGTTACCGCAAGTGTGACCCCCTCGATAACCCCAACCAATACCAGAACACCGAGTGTTACACCAAGTGTAACTCCATCGATCACTCCAAGCAATACGGTAACACCATCGGTTACCCCTAGTGTAACTCCATCAATTACTCCAACTAATACTACTACACCATCGGTTACCCCTAGTGTAACTCCATCAATTACTCCAACTAATACTACTACACCATCGGTTACCCCTAGTGTAACTTCTTCAATCACACCAACAGCATCGATTACTGCTAGTATAACTCCGTCAATTACTCCAACCAATACTACAACTCCGAGTGTTACTCCGAGTGTAACTCCATCGATCACTCCAACTAATACTACAACCGCATCTGTTACTCCAAGTGTAACCGCATCTGTTACTCCAAGTAATACTACAACTCCTAGTGTTACACCATCTGTAACGGCGTCAATCACTCCAACTAATACTACAACCGCATCTGTTACTCCAAGTGTAACACCTTCAATAACACCAACAAATACTGTAACTCCTAGTGTTACTTCAAGTACCACTCCATCGGTTACTCCAACTAATACTACTACCGCATCAATTACACCGAGTATCACACCAAGTGTAACCGCATCAGTTACCCCAACCAATACCACCACTGCATCGGTTACTCCAAGTGTAACTCCTTCTATCACACCAACAAACACGACAACTCCATCTGTAACTCCATCAGTTACTCCAAGTGTAACTGCTTCGGTAACACCAACTGCTTCTATTACTCCAAGTGTGACTCCTTCTATAACTCCAACCAATACCACAACTCCGAGTGTTACACCAAGCGAAACCCCATCGGTAACACCATCATCGTCTGTAACACCAAGTACAACTCCTTCTATAACTCCAACAAATACTACTACACCATCGGTAACTCCAAGTGAAACCGCTTCGGTAACACCTACTGCTTCCATTACTCCAAGTGTAACCCCTTCAATTACTCCAACTAATACTACAACTCCAAGTGTTACACCGTCTGCAACCTCATCCATTACTCCAACAAATACCACAACACCAAGTGTTACTCCAAGTAGGACACCTTCTATAACTCCAACAAATACAACTACTCCATCCGTGACACCATCCAGTACTCCTTCAATAACTCCAACAAATACTACAACACCAAGCGTTACACCAAGTATAACTCCAACCAATACAGTTACACCAACAAATACACCAACTAGGACTGCATCCGTAACTCCAACAATTTCTGTATCACCGACTAGAACAATAACACCAACTCGTACCGCAAGTTTAACACCAACTCGGACTATTTCAGCTACACCAACTTTAACACCATCAACTTCACCACCACCACCTGATATACAATTTATAGGCGCAGTATCGGGTACAAACACCACATCGATAAGTTTAACAAGTTTGGGTTTACAACAAAATGACTTTTTATTGGTAACTATATATGGAGATGATACCACAATACCAACACCAGCAGTATATACATCGATAGCAAGTGGTACGGGAACAACAGCAACATCTGTTAGATATAATGCGTCTTACAAGTTTATGGGAGCAACTCCTGATACGGTTATAAATTTGACAAATGTAACAGGAGAGGATCATACAGTTGTTACTGCTTGGAGAAACGTTGATACTACAACTCCAATAGATGTAACATCTACGATTGCAAATGCAACAACAGGAAATCCAAATCCAGCAGCGATAACTACGATTACGAACAAAGCAATGATAGTTGTTGCATTATTTGAAGATGATTTAATAGGAACGCCAACCCAACCATCTGGTTATACATTGGCAGGTTCACGAGCAGGTACACAAGGTGTAGTTGCACAAGCATATTTTCAACAAACTACAGCAGGTACCGAAGATCCGGGAACATGGTCTATTTCTACAAATAATGATCAATATGTTACATTGACAATAGCACTTAGAAAAAAAGGAAATGTACCAATATCACCAACACCAAGTGTAACGGCCACTATAACACCTACAAGCACAATAACACCTACAAGAACGCCAAGTATAACACCATCAATCAGCATAACACCAACAATTACCCCAACTTCATCAGTAACTCCAAGCCGCACTCCTTCTATAACCCCAACTAATACATCAACACCAACACGTACTCCTTCAATAACCCCATCAATAACACCAACTAATAGTGCAACTCGGAGTGTTACACCAACTCGCACCGCATCGGTTACACCAACTATAAGTGTTTCACCAACTCGTACACCAAGTATAGCAGGCAGTGCATCAAGAACCCCATCTATAACACCAACCTCTTCGGTTACTCCAAGTATAACTCCTTCTAGAACTCCAACAAATACCGTAACCCCGTCAATAACACCAACTAATAGTGCAACTCGGAGTGTTACACCATCTCGTACTGCATCGGTTACACCAAGCATAAGCGTTTCACCAACTATAAGTGTTTCAGCAACTCCGACACCAACCGCAGGTGTTAGTCAAACTAGAACTCCATCTATAACACCAACCAGTTCAGTTACACCATCTGTTACAGCACCTATAACCCCAACAAACACATCCACACCGAGTATCACTCCAACTAGAACTCCTTCAATAACCCCATCAAATACCGGAACCCCTGCAGTAACACCAACAAGAACTCCATCGGTAACACCATCTGTATCACCTGCATCCACACCATCTCCAAGTCCATATTATGCTACAGGAGTTGGTTATAATATGGATGAAACAAGCGGAACATATTGGGGAGGAAGTTATTTCTTAGATTGTAATTTATTAGTTTTGGAAGGTGGAGTAGAAAGATTAAGAAGAACATCGGATTCTTCCACACCGATTGGTGATGCTCTTGGCACACCTGTTACAGGAATATATGCAGAAGGCACTGTGGTAACAATGGAAGCATATTCATTTTTCTCAACTTATCCACCACCCTCAACTGGAACTTCTACGATTACATTAAGACGTTATGAAAATGGCGAACAAATTTACACAAATACCATTTCATACAACCCAGGAGGATCGGAGCCAGCAACTATAACAACCACATTTACGGCTGCTAGAAATGTGTATTATCTTATTGAAGCATTCACTACATATACACCTGTTTCCGCTACACCGACACCATCAATAACAAGAACACCATCGGTAACACCTACCGTAACTCCAACTAGAACTGCAAGTAATACTCCTACCCGAACTATAACTCCAACCATAACAAAGACACCAAGTACATCGGGATATCCATATTATGTACAATATGCTTGGATACAAACGTGTGGAGGGTCTAATACGTGTGAAGATAGTGTATATGTTTCAATAACTTCCGATAGTCCTTTAGGTTCTGGATATTATTATAGTCCATTCTATGCATCTGTGTTCCGTATTGATACTAGCCTCCAAGGTAGTTACTCTCCTGCAGATTATGATTTAGGAACACCAAACGATGTAACAGGTACCCAAACTCCCTATTGTTGCTTATAATTGATTATTATATCAATAAATCCATACAAATTATTGTTTTGGAAATAAAAAATATATTTATTGGTAGAATTTTCAATTTAAAAAAATAAAGCAATAAAAAATGGCAGAAAAAATAGTATCACCAGGCGTTTTTACTAGAGAAAACGACCTTTCGTTCTTAGCACAGGGTGTTGCTAACATTGGAGCGGCTTTTATCGGTCCTTTCAAAGAAGGTCCTGTTGTTCCAACCGTTGTTGAATCTCAAGCAGAGTTTGAGACCCTCTTCGGAAAAGTTGACGGAACTTATTACACCCCAATCGCAGTTCAAAATTATTTAAGAGAATCAAGTGTAGCTACAATTTGTAGAGTAGCAGGTATCGGTGGTTATACCGAACAAAATCCACTCTTATTAACTGCAACATCTGGAGCAGTAAGTGCATCTATTGGTATCATATTTGGTACTCAAAATGTAGTAGGTACTATAGGATTTACCGACGCTGTTGTAACAAACATAGGTTCAGGTGATTTCACAATCAGTAGTTCGGCGGCTATATTTAGTGGTTCAACTTCTCTTGATGCAGAAGATGCAAATGATATAGAATCATTATTCGGAAATAATGCATTAGGAAGCAAGGGTGCATATGTTTATGGTTTGTTCAAAAATCATAATATCACATTTAGTGCAACTGCAAGTGTATCCGCAACAGTATTGGGTGACCAAGATTTTGGATTTGATGCACAAGAAGCAGTAACACCTACAATCCAATCTCAATTGATTGCCGGTGAAAGACATGATTTATTTAAGTTTTTTACTTTGGGTGTTGGTAATTCAGCAAATACTAAGGTAAAGGTAAGTATTTCAAATGTAAAAAGAGCAGGTTCAGTAAATGGTTCCGATTATGGAACATTCTCTATATTTGTTAGAGATTTCAACGATACAAATAAGAAGAAAGTAATCTTAGAACAATTTAATAATGTAAACTTAGACCCATCATCTCCAAACTACATCGCAAGAGTAATTGGTGATAGAAATAGAACAATCAACGCAGAAGGTAAGATTTCGGAATATGGTGATTGGCCTAATAATTCAAGATACATTCGTTTGTGGAATAGTAACGATTCTGGATATGTAGTACCAGAAGCAATTCCAGTTCAAGCAGTACCATTCGCACACGCAGCATATCAATTACCAATTTCGGCATCAACCGCATTTAGTGCAATGATACCAACCGCATCTTTTGCAACAGCAAGTGCAACTACATTTGGTGGTCTTGATTTAGATGGTAACGATGATAACCTTATCTATATTAAACCAATTCCTGTTGGAGCAACTGTTGGAGCAAACGTAGCATTCTCACTTGATACATTCAACGGATTAGATTTGACTAGTGATTTGGCAGTAGATGTTGCAAAGAGAAACTTCATAGTATGTTTCCAAGAAGGTTTTGATGGTATGAGTCCAGCAACTCCAATTAACTTGGGCGTAGATATTACGGCAACAAACTCTCAAGGTTTCAATATATCAACTTCAGCGGCATCTGGTTCAGTAGCATACTCAAAAGCAATCGCGGCACTTTCAAATGCAGATGAATTTGATATCAACATGGTTGTAACTCCTGGTGTAATTAGAAGTTTACATCCCGCAATCGTAACAAGTGTAATTGAATTGTGTGAAAATAGAGCAGACTGTTTCTATATTATGGATTCAATTAAATGGGGAGATTCTGTAACACAAGTATTGGCACAAGCATCGGCAATTGATTCAAACTATGTAGCAACTTACTATCCATGGGTTAGTACAGTAGATATTAACACGAATAAGTTGTTGAAAGTTCCACCATCCGTATTACTTCCTGGCGTATTCGCAGCATCTGATAATGTATCAGCAGAATGGTTCGCACCAGCAGGTTTGAATAGAGGTGGTTTGTTAGGAGCAGTTAGTGTTCAAAACAGATTGACTCAAGCAGAAAAAGATGACCTATATGAAGGTAAGGTAAACCCAATCGTTCAGTTCCCTGGACAAGGTATTGTGGTGTTCGGACAGAAAACTTTACAAGATAGACCATCGGCACTTGATAGAATCAACGTAAGAAGATTGTTATTGACTGTTAGAAAGTTCATCGCATCATCTTCAAGATATTTGGTGTTTGAACAAAACTCAGCAGAAACAAGACAAAGATTCTTACAAATTGTAAACCCATACTTAGAATCTATCCAACAAAGACAAGGACTATACGCATTCAAAGTTGTAATGGATGAAAGTAATAACACTCCAGATGTTATCGATAGAAACATTCTTAAAGGTGATATTTACTTACAACCTACGAAGACCGCTGAATTCATTGTACTTGATTTCAACATTCTTCCAACGGGTGCGGCTTTTGAAGGATAATTTAAAAAGTATATATTTATAATAAATAAAAAGTAAAGTAAAATGCCACAAATATTAGATTTTCAAAAAATATTCTTCACCCAGTTTGAACCTAAGTTAGCACATAGATTCATTATGGAGATTGACGGTATAGAATCATTTCTTATCAAAACCGCATCAAGACCTACGTTCACATCTGAGGTAGTAGAATTAGACCATATAAATGTGAAAAGAAAAATCAAAGGTAAATCAACTTGGGATGATGTTACCATCACTCTATACGACCCAATTGTTCCATCCGGAGCACAGCAGGTAATGGAGTGGGTAAGACAATCTCACGAATCATTGACAGGTAGAGATGGATACGCAGCATTCTATAAGAAAGACCCTGTGTTCTACGCACTTGGACCTGTAGGTGACAAGATTGAACAATGGACTTTGAAAGGAGCATTCATCACATCCGCAAACTTTGGTGAAATGGATTGGTCAAACGCAACGGATCCAGTAAGTATAGAATTAACATTAGCATACGATTACGCAATTTTGGAATACTAATCGTAATAAAAGTAAAAAGAAAAGGGGAAGTAGAAATACTTCCCTTTTTTATTTTTTGAAAATCATATACTTATAATAAACAAACAAAAGTTATATTACTATGGAACAAAACGTAGAGCAACAAGTTACTAGAGGTTTGGCGCAAACAAAGCAAGAAGTGCCAATCCAAACGCAATCGGCACCAAAAACTTTTCCATTTGCAACTGAGATAATTAGTTTACCATCAAAGGGGTTAGTATATCCAGAAGGAAATGCACTTTCAAGAGGAGAGATAACAATGAAACTTCTTACTGCAAAGGAAGAAGATATATTAACTTCAACCAATTTAATTAGAAAAGGAATTGTGTTGGATAAACTTTTAGAGTCAATAATCGTAGATTCGGATGTAAACATAAACGATTTAGTAATTGGTGATAAAAATGCCATTCTTATTGCATCTCGTATATTAGCATTTGGACCCGAGTATAAAGTAACCGTAACAGACCCACAAGAAAATGAGCCTGTTGAAGTAGCGGTTGATATGTCTCAATTGAATACAAAAGAAATTGATGAATCTAAGTTAAATAGAAAAAACGAATACGATTTTGTTTTACCAAAATCTGGAGTTTCTATTAAATTTAAATTGATGACACATGGAGATGAGGTTGCAGTATCAAAGGATGTTGAAGCTTCTATGAAGATATTAAAACAAGGTAATGATATCCAAGCTCGTTATAGAAGATTAATTGTTGAAGTAAATGGAAACAGAGATGCCGGATATATTAGTAATTTCGTAGCAAATCAATTATTGGCTGCGGATTCCAAAGCATTAAGAAAGTATATGAATGAAATCAGTCCAGATGTTGATTTGACATTTAATTATACATCCCCATTTACTGGCGAAACGGAGGCGCTAAAAGTCCCAATAGGGGTTGACTTTTTTTACCCTTCCGAGTGAGTATTCCCTATACTTACATAAAAAGATATTTAGTATGATATATTCATCCAATGGAGGTTTCAATTGGATGGATTTGTATCATATGCCTACACATTTACGAGAATTTTATTGGAAAGAATTACTTGCTGCAAAAGATGCTGAAAAAGAAATGTATCAAAAAGCAAGTAAGAAAGGGGTAAGTAAGCCTTCTATGACAAGAAGAAGATAAATAGATTTGTATTATATTTATAGTATAAAAGATTAATACTATGCCCTTATTGATAGAAAAAAATTTGTTTCAAAAATTGATTGATACGTTTTTGAAAGCAAAATCGGAAGATAAAGAAAAACAATTTATTTCAAAAATCAAACACGCAGATCCTAAAATAGGAGCGGCATTTTCTCAATTTGATGATATTATAGTTCAAAGACAATTATCTTTAAAGAAAACTTTGGAGAAGTATGGATTAGATACCTCCGAAATAGATAATTTTTTGAGTAAATACTATGATATAAAATAAATCAATAAATGGCAAAAGCAAGTAACTCTGATTCAAAGGTAGGTCTTAGTAAAAAGGATCAAAAAGCATCTTCCGCTTTTTCTAACATTGTATTTAAAAATGAAAAAGAAATAGCAGATTTAACAAAAGAAATTAATTACAATGAACAGAAGATTTTTGATATACAAAAATTAAGAGGAGATGAAAAATTAACACAAGTTGAATTAGATATAATAAATGATATAAATAAAAAATTAGAAGAACAAAAAAAGAAATTAAAGGAATTACAAACTACCAATGAGAAAATAATATTATCCGAATCATCACTTGATAGTTTAGATGAATATGATTCTGCATTAAGAAGTATAGGTAGTAGATATGGCGAAATAAATTCGGTATATGCAGAAGGTGAGAAAATTTTAGATTATACAAAAGGACAAATAGCAGGCATAGTTAGTTTAACTGGTTTATTAAAAACGCAAAATTCAAATATAATTCCATTAGTTTTAGCAACTCAAAAAGGGTTTAGAGGAATTACATCCTCAATAGTGGAAAGTATAGGATCATTAGAAGATTCCGAAGCAGCATATAAACGAGTTGGAATAAAAATAGATGAACAAAAAGATAAAGTAAGTAGTTTAGGTAGCAAGTTAGATGAAATATATAAAACTGATCCGGAAAATACTCTAGTAATTGATTTAAAAAAACAAATAGAGGATCAGACGAATTCTCTTGATAAAATGAAAATAGCTGCCCAAAATGTATCAGCTAAATTAAAATCAATTACAAAGGCAGCAAGTGTATTGGGGCAAACTCCTGTTGGAAGTTTTATTAACGATATGTTAGCAGGGGTGCAACAATTAGGAAGAGCATTTGGTGCGGAGTTGCCTGGTAGCATAGATGATTTACTTGAAGGGAGTAAAAAATCAATAGCAAAAGGAGGTCTTGAAAAAATTAAAAAACAACAAACTGAATCAGAAATACCACAACCTAACCTAGAAACAATAGATAAACTCATAGAATCAAAAGAACCACAGCCATCTCCAATACAAAATGTAACACAGGATTTAGAAGAAAAACAAACAAAAGCTGCAGAGAAAAGTACTAATTTTCTTTCTAGATTAGCATCGGCAGGTAATAAATCAAGAGCAAAAAGAGCTAAACTTGAAGCCAAGGGTGTTAAAGAAAAGGAGCAAGCATCCATTCCACCACCGGATCAAACCAGCATTGATAATTCAAGGGAAACTACAAGTATAACAAATGTTACAAACAATGTAGGAGAAGAAGCAACACCAACCGCAGAATCAGGAACAAAACCAATAGATGCGGGATTGGGAAGTGTTTCGGAGGTTATATCACAAGAAATGAAAAGTGAAGGACAAGATTTTACTGAAAAAGCAAAAGAATCAGGAACATCAGCAACAAACAGTTTGCTTGAAGGTGGTACAAAAATAGCAGAAGGTGCAACCGCAGCAGGAGCTGCAGCAGGTGGAGGTGGAGCATTAGCAATGCTAGGACCTATAGCCGCAATAACCGCAGGTGTATTTATGTTAGGAAGTGCGATTAAAGATAGTATAAAATATTTTGATAGTTTAGAAGATGCAACCGATACGTTGGCAAGAAAAATGTATGGTGCATCTCAAATAGGAATGTCTGAAGAAATTGCAAGAGAATCCATAGGAGATTTAGGAACACCAATAGGACAACTTGGTAGTGAGCAAATGCAAGACGAAGTTAGAAATACCAAAGAGTTTAGGCAGTTAACATTTGATTTTTCAATAGGACAGGCTGTAAAACAAAGGCAAGCGTTGGCAGATGATTATTTTAACTTTGAAAAACAAAGTTATTTGGATTTAGTTGGGTATCAACAATCATTGGTCACCGATGAAATTGATTATCAAATTGGATTAGAAAGAGATGCATTAAACTTTCAATTCCAACAACAATCTGCAAATTTAGATGCTGAGTTATCAAAAAGAAAGACATTAGCGGGAAGTGCAATGAAATTTATTGGACAATATGCATCGGTTTCAGAAAGAGCATTGAATGCAATTGGTTCATCCACAAAGGCAATTATGGATGGAATGAAACAATTTGGTGCAATATTAGGAGGAACTAACCAATCGCAATTTAAATTAATAGAAAATGCACAAGGATTGGCATATGCATATGGAAGTTCTGCAGACCAAGTTTTAAACATGTCCCATATGTTTAAAATGTTAGGAAACACTACCGAAAAAGCAGGTATGCAATTAGTTGAGGGTATGAAAGAATTTGTGGGACAAGATGGCAATGTTCAAGCAGTATTTAGTGAAATAGCGGAAGCAAGTGCAGATATATACAGATTAATGTCAGCAACACCTGAACAAATTGTAAAACAAACAAAAGCATTAGCAAAAGCGGGTGTTAAATTAAGTTCAATGTTGAAAGCATCGGATACGATGGTTTTAAATTATAAAGATAGTATTAAGGCCGAAATGTCTCTCGGTGCAATGATTGGACAGAACGTAAACTTTACAGAAGCTAGAGCTGCATTGATGTCAGGAGATATGGTAGGAGCGGCAAACGCAATACGAGATTCGTTAAGTGGAATAGATGTAAACGAATTAAATCCATTTGCTAAACAGGATTTAGCCAGAGCAACTGGATTAACAATGGATCAAATAATACAAATACAACAAGGGGGAGAAATTGAAACGGAAGAGGATAAGCAACTGAAAATGGCAGAGCTTACCGGTAAAACAATCGCAAAGGCGGCTTTAAATCAAGATATTGCAAATGCGGGTGCAAAATTAGCATTAGAACAAGCTCAAAGAAAACAAATGTTAGAATTTGAACAGAGAGTTAGATTACTAATGTTAAACGTGGAACAGGCCAAAAGGCTTCAAATGATTCCAATTGAAGCGGCATATAGAGCAAAGTATGCACAAGATATTCAGTTTCCGGCTGAAACCGAAAACATGATGTTGGGTGTTTTAAGAGAAGGACTAACGGGTACTTTTTCTGGATTGGAAGCATCCAATTTCCAAGCTATGGGAAATGAAATGATGGCGGCATATGGCTTAACAGCAAATGTTCCCGGATTATCCCCAACAGGTGTAATAGGCATGGGAGTACCATCGGTGGGTGGAGGAGTTGCAGGAGTACCATCGGTGGGTGGAGGAGTTGCAGGAGTACCATCGGTGGGTGGAGGAGTTGCAAATATTGGGAATACAATTCCACTAGGAATATCACAATTGCAAAATACAATGATGCAGTTGAATAAAACTTTACCATCATTAGTATCAATGGCAGATCCTAGATACGCTCAATATATGATAACCCAATTTAAAATGGGAGAAGAATATCAACGTAAAGTTTCTAAAAAAGGCATGTCGGATGATGAAAAAAGTAAAATAGCATTAGAATATGAGCAAAAAACAAAAAATTTATATCAACAAACATTCGCACCTGAACTAAATAGAATAGAACAAGTAAATCAAGAAAATCAACAGAGGGCAATAAAGACTAAAGAAATGAAGTCTACTTTTAATGTTGATACACTCATAGAGGAATTTGAATCTTTCAATACAAATGAGCAAAAGGTAGTTGATATTTTAAAAACTGTTAAAACAAAAGAAGAGTTTGATCAAATTTTAGTTGATTATAAAAAGAAAACAGGAAAAGATTTAACTGAAGGAATTAGTTCATCATTTAGTACTGATGAATATGAAACGGCAGAATTGAGTAAACAATTGAACAAATTAGGATACGAACTAAGAGGAACAGACATTACTGGTCAAAATTTATATAAAAAAGATGATACAAAATCAGGCATAGTCAAAACCGATGTAAAAGCAACAAAAGATGATATTGAAAAATATAAAACATCTGGCAATGATATAAAAAATATAAAAGCAATTTCATCCGAATTTGATGCTTTTAATACAGATGAGCAAAAAATTGTAGATGTTTTAAAAAATTACAAAACACCACAAGAATTTCAAAACTTCCTAGCTGAATTTAAAGCAACTACTGGAAAAGACTTTAATAAACAATTTGGGAGTGCGTTTCAACAAGGAAACGATAAAAAAGAAATAGATCAACTAAATGAACATTTAAAAAAATTAGGATATGTGGTTGAGTTGAATTCTAAATCGGGTACCACTGGTATTAAATCATTAACAGGAGAAACAACTTCTTCGGTTGGAGGCGGGAATACATACACTGCTCCTGGAACCAATCTAACACCGGGTGGAACTACTCCACCATCTGGCGGACAAGCAGGTGGTACTCCACCACCCGGAGGACAAACAATAGGTAATATATCATCGCCAGAACTTACGGTTAATATGGCAGATACAAATGCAATTCTTAATAAAATACAATCCGAAGCACATAGTAGAGGAATTACTATGTACACAAAAGAAATACAGCAAAATGGTAATTTAGAAAGAATTGTAACAAGAACACAAAATACCGCTGCAGCAGTTGAAACAAGTAAAATTCAAATTATAAAATTAGTAGATGAAGGATTGCCATCTACCAAAAACTTAGAAAAATTACAAATTGAAACAATAGCAGAATTAAGGGTAGCAACGGATTTACTTGCACTAGTTGTAAACAATACTGGACAGGCACCACCTACTGTTATTAGTTTAGATGGGCAGAAGATAGGAAATAATTTTAAAAATAGAGAAGGTAGAAGGGGAGCACTAGGTTTATCTAATGGTGCATCTATAAGCCCATAAAAATAATAGTAGTAATATTTATATTAAATAGATTTAATGCCAACAATTAGAGAACTCTTCAATAAAGATGTAAAAGGACTTACAAAAGGATTATACGAAGGAAGTAAAATCTATATTGAGTCTCAGGGTGCAATTAATCCACCAAGATTAAAAGCATTGGCGTTATCATCTCCAAATGGAATAGCAGAATTGGCAGCGTTGACAGTAGCAGCTGCATTTGGAGTTCCAGTTGGACACGCAAATAGACCATCGGATACGATTTATAATAACGCCGCTCCTTTTGCAAAACCATTAGTTGGATTAGCAGGTGCGTTGGCACAAAGAAATTTACCTAATTTAATTAGTCCTAAAAAAAGTTATTATGTAAAACAAACACCTGCACCATATCAGATTGTAAATCAAATTAAAAATGGTATAAAAACAAACCCATTAGGAACACTTTTGACTGCGGCAAGAAATGAATTGAGAGATGGTACTATAAGAGAGATATTTAAAAGTAGAACTAATGTAGTAGATAAATATGGTACACAATATCAACATTTAGGAACTAGATCAAAACCATTAGGAGAAGATAAACTATTTAGTAAATATTATCCAGTTTATGGTACCGCCGATGATTTGAATCAAGAGAAATTAGCTGCATTAAAAAAAGATTTAGCAAAGAAAAAAGGTGGATTAGGTGGTCCAAAAGCCGCAAAACTATTTAAAAAATTTCAACAAAGAAATCCAGGCCCACAGACACCAGAAGAAGCGTTTGTAAAAGCAGGCCAAGTGGCGTTAAAAGAAAGAACAACTAATCCGGTTGTAAATGGAAAATCAAAGTGGGATCAAATAAATGATGATATATTAGGTGGATTATTTGTAGATATAAAAAAATTAGATGCGGATAATAAAAAAGTAAATGTACCATATGTAGCGTTTCAGACGTATGGTACAAATGATTATATTATCTTACCGGGAACTATATCAGGATTATCGGAAGATGTTGAACCAAGTTGGAATACTTACAAATACGTTGGTTCACCGTTTAACACATATCGTTATAGTGGTGTAGAACGAAGTATTAAGTTTGATTTAAAACTTTATGGAAATGGAACTTCTTTTTCCTTACAGGATAATTTATTAAAATTAAGAGGATTAGTATTCCCAAATGAAAATGTAAGTGAAATAACAACAGGAGGAGCATCTATCCTAACAGGATTTAATCCGAATTTAGTTTATTTAACAATTAGTGGATATTATAAAAATATGTTTGGGTTTATAGATGGTCTAAATATTTCGGTAGATGATGATGTTCCTTGGCCCACAACTAGTGATAATTTTGAAGGAGTGGAAAATACACCACATCCGGCGGTAGTTATGGTTTCAATTTCAATGAAAGTTATAGAAGCTACAAAATACGATAAAGGATTTAAGACATTGGCTTTCAATTTTCAAGAATTGGATGATGAACTTTATAAAGAATTAAATAAATAAAAACAAATGTCTAGATACACATACGCAGAAACATTACTTCAAAAAGAAACAAAAAGAAGATATTTGGAAAGTGTTATTTATCCAAAAATACCTCTTTCCGATGAAGATATATATGTTATTACAAATTCAACCGATAGGTTAGATTTATTAGCAAATCAATACTATGGAAATACAATGTATTGGTGGGTTATTGCAGTTGCAAATAATATAAATGATGGAACATTATATATAGAAGAGGGTAGACAATTAAGAATACCAAAAAATCTACCTGCAATTTTAAATGAATTGGATAGGATAAATAAATAAATTATGGGGTTTCCATTTATAACACAGGCATTTGACGATAAAGTAAAAGAAGAGTTAAAGGTCAGATCAGAAAAAAAACTTACAGGATTAAATAGATTTACTCCGTTTATATGGATAAGTTCTGGTGCTATGGTTTGTAAAGGACCTTTGAAAGATCAAATTGATTCAAATGTGCAAAGTGCACAATATAAAGGATGCGTACTCACTAATCATATAGATCCAAAATTAAAATACCCTTTAAAAGAAACGGTTTTGGGTTACGATTTGGATGGCAAATTAATAACAGTTGAAGGAGAATCAGGACTAAAAGTATCAACACCCATCATAGAATCAATGGAAATAGATACGGATGGTGAAAACAACACACTCAAAATCGCAAGAATAAATGTTACCATTTTTTCTCTCAAGCAACTTGAAATGTTTGAATTGTTTTTCTTAAAACCACAGATGACAGTTGTTATGGAATATGGGCATAATAATCCCGATTCTCAAATAAAAAATAGTATAGCAAAAGAATCTTTTTTGGTAGGTAAAAATTGGAAAACGTATGTAGACGAATGTATAGAGTATTTTTATCCAAATGCAGAAACATATAAAGATACTAGAAAAAAATATTTTGAAAAATTAAAAAATACAAAATTTAACTACGATTTTTGGATAGGAAGAGTAACTAATTTTAATATTACATACGAATCCGCAGATAATGTATATAAGGTTACTTTGGAAATATCATCTGGTAATGAATTACATCTTTGGATGCCATATAAACAAAATGCAGCAAGGAAGGATGCCCAAAACCCAAGTAGTACAGCAACTAATACACCCGCACCAAAACCAGGTGCAGAAACTTGGATGTCTGAACTTTGTGGAAAGCTAATATTATCAGAAAAAAGTACACAAGATTTTATTAGTAAAGCTGAAAAAGAATATGCAAAAGAATTTTTTAATTGGGGAGTAACAAGTCAAACCACTACAACAGAAGCAGCATCAAAAGAATCATATGTTTCTTTTAAATTGATTCTAAATATGATGAACTCTATGAACATAATAAAATATGGAGAAGATAGTGTTGTAGATTTAAAAGTATTTAAAGATGGCAAAGATTATTGTATTCCCGTTACATCCCATCCAAGTATTATTTCTACAAACTCAAATTTTATTATACCAGGTACTTTACCAACAATTGTTGTTAATAAAAAGCGTTCAATTGATTTAGACATAAAAACAAAATTAAATTATAAAATAAATGAAAAATCATTTAATTATGATACAATTCCAACGATTACAAATGAAAAATCAGGAACCAAACCTAAATTAGATGGATTTGCATTTGGAAACTTATTTAATATTTTTGTTAAAACATCATACTTTGTATCACTATTTAAAAGTACATACACGTATGCGGATTTTTTCACAGCAATATTGGGTGATATAAATAAACTATTATTTGGTACTTGTAAATTGGAAATAGTTCAACCTGAATCGGATTTAAAATCGGGTCTAACTATAATTGATAAAAAGATTCCTCAACAAAAAATCGTAACAAATGATAGAAGTATTTATAGATTTAAATTAGGACCTACCGAATCAATAGTACATGATATAACTTTTAATTTGGAAATGAGTAATCTGATGCAGGCACAGGCTTTATATGAATCTCAACTAATAATTTTGAAAGCAAAAGAAAACGAACTGCAAGATCCAGCAAAAACACAAGAAAAAACAGCCGGAAATACGTTTGTTTCAGGTAAGGAAACTTTTAAGTATATAAATCAACCAAATTTAGATAATTTAACATCTATTGATTGGGTAAATTATAAGATATTGGATGCAAAAACACCAAAATATAATAAAACACCTACAACGGATGGTGCTGTAAATGATGAGAGCGAAGATAGCGAATCGGAAGCTAAAAAGAAATTGGATTCTGTAATTTCTACAAAATCAATAAAATTTAAATCTCAAACTACAGGAGGGGCCCCGGTTACATTGATATATAACGATAGTACTTTCGTACAAGCATTCATATCAACTCAGAAAAAAAATACTTCCGTTTTAACTTATCTAGAATGTGATGTAACAATTGATGGGATATCTGGATTAAGATGTGGTGAATTATTTCATATTGATGGTGTTCCTGAGACATATAACAAAAACGGAGCATTTCAGATACTTAATATAAAACAAAGTGTTCAAGATGATACCGGTTGGAGAACAACTATAAATGCCGGATTTAGATATAATGTAGAATAAAATAAAGTATGTATAGTAACTTAAAAGAATCAGGATCTTTTGCATCGGTACAAATACCAGATACGTTTCTACCAAATCCTTCAGATAGAGATTATTCCGATGGGGTGATTACTAGATATTTTATACAAAAAGCAAATGATAAAATATCACCTATATTTGAATTGAATGAACTAAATTATTCAAAGTTATTAAACAATCCATTTTGGGCAAAAGTTGAACTAAAATGGAGAATAAAGGGCGATTTAGAACCTGTATTTAATCAAAAGGGAATGTTGATTGATCCAGGTGTTAGAAATTTCAATTTAAACCAAATAGCAAAGTTTCAAAAAACAATACCAACATTGGGGGGATATTTAATAAATCCAACACAATTCTACAAACCATATAGAATATAACTTTGTAAATTCCTATATTTTTCGTATATTTGTAAGGTATGAACTTAATAGAAAATAAAGATACCTTACAAAAATTCTTAGAAAAGAAAACACCAATCAATTTATTATTCCCAATTTGGAGTAGTAATAGGGCACATCCATTGGTGAGTAATATATCTTTTCTTTATTTTAGAACCGATGATGGCGATGGTATAATAAACTTCAATCACATAGATGCTTTGAGCATTCCAAAGTTTGATATCGCAAAACTATGTAACCAAAATACATTGGTATTTGGAAATCGTTATATAAACTCAATAGGATTGGATTATGAGTGGGTTTACTTTGAAGAGTATGGAAATCCGTTTATATTAAATGAGTTCGCAGAAGAGGTTTATAGGGGGTTTAGGTTTGACTTTAATGATATTAACGATTGTATTCCTATTATGAAATGGTATGGGGTATTGCAAACCTTACCTATGCCGGACATAAAAAAGGAATGGTATCGTAGTTATTCAGATTCAATCAAAACATTAGGGAGGCTGGAGGGGGCCGGGGTGAAAGTCGTAGAGGAAAAATTTATTGATAGTTTTGCTTTCAATCCCAAATACATCTACAAAGGATTTGTCCTCACACAATACAACCCATACACTATAACCGGCAGACCCTCAAACAGGCACTTAAATGTAAATTGGGCCGCTCTCAATAAATCCGATGGTAGTAGGGAATCCATAGTGAGTAGGTTTGAAGGGGGTACTCTCTTACAAATGGATTATGAATCTTATCACATACGACTAATTGCAAAGATGATAGGGTATGAGTTTCCAAAGGGAATAACGGCACACCAACACCTTGCAAACCTTTACCGAGTGGATTATGAAACGGCAAAGGGAATTACGTTCCGTTATCTATATGGTGGATTGGATGATACGGCGAGAGAGATTCCATTCTTTCAAAAGGTGGATGAGTGGATTAAGGGGTTGTATCAAAAATTTGTTATTTCGGGAAAACTAACGACACCGATATTCAAAAGAGAAATCCATTTTAGTAGAATAGAGGATGCAACTGAACAAAAAGTATTTAACTACCTACTTCAAGCCTTAGAGACTGAAATGAACTATGGTAAGTTGGAAGGGATATTCCACTTTTTGGGTGAATACAAATCAAAAATTATTCTATATACCTACGATGCGTTCTTAATTGATACCCATCCGATGGAAAGAGATGTAATCTTAAAAAATCTACCGACGGTTATGGAGGAAGGTGGATTCCCTGTCCGAATATATGAGGGTGAAAATTATGGTAAGTTGATTCCGTTAAGTTAAAAAGTATATATTTATATCATATAATTGTATTTACTTCAAAAGATATAAAAGTGATAAAACTAAAGAGTTTAATAAACAAAGATATTCTAAATGAATTAGAGTTTACCAATCAGGCTTCATTTGATGCTTATAAGAAAAGACATAAAATGAAACCAGATACACAGGTTAAAATAGCAGGTAAAGAAACAACTGCGGGTGAAGCATCAAAAGAAAAAGGATTATTTCCAAGATTACGTGCTAATATATTTGGACCGAGTAAACCAAAAGCAGATATGCCAAAACCATTAGATACTAAACATCCACTCAATCAAAAAAAGATTTTTGATCCAAAACGTGGTAGTGATATTACAATAGGAAAGGCGTTATCAAATCCAGAAAAATATAAACACTTAGCGGCAGATATACAATCACATATAGATGTGGACCCAACCGGTGAAAAATATACACAAAAACAAGCTGATGCTGCGGGAGTTAAACAACGTAGAGCAGAGAGGGATAAGAAAAGAGCAGATTCTGCAAGAGTTACATACGATAGAACTGATAAAGAAACCAAACCTACGGATAGCAAACCAAAGAAAAAATCAAGTTCAAACGATACACCTAAAAAGGATTCCAACGATAATCCGTATGCGGACATGGAGAAACGATTCAAAGATAGATATACCAAAAGTAGTAGTGATAAGAGTGGTGGATTTGGTGGATTCGGTGGTGGCTCATTTGGTGGAGCAGGAGCAGGTGGTAGTTGGTAATAATAAAAAAATAAATAAAAAATGGCATTAAATTTTGATGAAATTCTTTTAGAATTAAGTTATAGAGTACCAGAAGGGTACGTTGATTTGACAAAAGATTATCAAGTAACCGAATTAAGTAATATCCTTAAAGAGAACGGGTATAAAGATGCATTTGAACTTGCCAATAAAGCAAGAGTGTATTTTTCATACCTTGCAGAAGCTGATCAAAAAGTAGGAGCATCTTCTACATTTAAAGGATACTTTCACAGAGGAGGTGGATATTATTCCAAACAACCGGATGGTGAAATCACACACAAAAGTGATGCGGGTACTTTGAGAGCACTAACTGCAAAAGAAAAAGCAGACAAAAATAAAGGAGTAGAAAAACCAAGTAAACCAAGTAAACCAACCAAACCACCAAAAGTAGATATTGGTGTAAGTAGTGCAGAGAAAGATAAAGAAAATAAAAAACCAAAAGAAGTAAACGTTGAAAAAGGCGTTGCGGTTGCCGTACCAAAGCAAAAATATGGAACAACTGGATCAAAAACACTTGATCAAAATAAAGCATCTAACAGAAATAAATTTTTACCTCCATCTGGAATTTCTACCGATCAAGCAGTTCAAAACTTTAAAAAAGCGTATCCTGGAAAAGTAACTACAAAGTATGACTATCCTCCAAAAATGGATAAATTTTTACAAGGAAAACTACCACCAGCTGGATATGATGCATTAAAATCTTTACTTAGAATGTCTAAGCAAGGGACATTTGAACCTCCTATTGGTATGATTACCGATCAATATGGCGCAGGTCAAGTATCAGCACAGGCAAATGAATTGGCAATGCAAGCAGTGTATTCGTTTCCATCAACAAAAGAAGGATTAACTCAGAGAGCAGAATTTATCAAATCATTAGAAGAAAATGCAAATTTAATAGAAAAATCAGGTGGAGTTCCTATTTTAGATAAAAGTTGGATTAAACAAATGGCAGGTGCACATGATGCTTTTATAAAAAATATGAACAGACAGTATGGAGAAGGAAATTGGGAAGTTACTGGTATGACGTGGGATGTGAGAGCACAACAAGAGGCATTGGGTGCAAATTATGATGAAAAGGGCGATTCTACCGATATGAACGCACAAGTAAGAATTAACGGTGAGAAAATTACAAATATTGAAATTAGTTGTAAAAAAGATTGGCAAATTTATTTATTAAATGCTGGATTGGGTGATGCAGAAAACTGGTTTTATACACTAGGACCAGAAAAAGAACAAAGAGCAAATGAACTAAAAAATATGAAAGATGCCGAGGATCCTCGTTTTACAAAAGAAGATGCTCTAGAATTAAAAAAATTATCCGAACAGGCATTGACTAGTGCACCGGTTAAAAATAAAGAATTACAAGAAAAACAAATGGCATCTGCAGAGAAAGGATTTTTAGAAATAAGAGAAATCCCATCGGCAGATTTAGGAAAAGCAATAAAAGCGTGTCAAGAAAAAGGGCAGAACGACCCTCTATTTATTGATAAAAATGATGCGGAATTAGTTAGAAGTGTTGGTAAATATCTTAGTAAAACTAAGACTTTAGATGTTGATGAATTTAGAAATTTTTTAGGAACAAAAAGTGAAAAAGATTTTAAGAAAGCCGTTTTAGTTTATAACAGAGTATTGGCAGAATATACTGGAGATACAGAGTGGATTGATTCTCATAGAAAAATTACATATGATTTTATGAAGCAATCTGCTGAAAAACTTGCAACCGATAAAGAATTTCAAGGTATGTTGTTGAGAAAATTACAAGAAGCTATTCCTATGAAAACGATGGTTGAAGGTATAGAAACTATGCAGATAGATGGTATGTATATCACTCAGGCACATATGGAAGAAATGTTTGGTACCAGTGATTGGAATAGTGTTAAAGAATTTTTGTCAATAAAAGTTGTAAATGGAATTGCAACAATAATTTATTCAGCAAAATCTAAAAAACCGGAAAAACCAATTAAATTGGCAAGTATAGAAATGAGGGAAAAAGGAGTTGGTTATAATGGAGTTGTAGGTCTACAATGTAAACCTACAAAAGATTTTGAAGATTCGTGTAGAGAAATTGATGAAAAAATAAATAAAAAGAGATAATGAATACACAACTACTTTGTTTATTTACTCTTAAACAAGATTTAGATAAAGCGTTAGAATTTATTCTAAAAAACTATATGCTTACTAATCCAAATGTTTTTATTTTAGAGAGTAAATTAAATCAGAATGAAGTATTTATAACATTCAATGTGGAAAAGGGTTCAGCGGCAATACCTTCGGAATGGAAAACTATTCTTGTACATAGAAAGAAACAATCAAATACAATATATACAATCAATGCACTCAATGAAGTAGTTAAGTCAAAAACAGGAGGACAATTAGATAACTCCTATATGATTGATTGGGAAGAGTTTCAAAATTGTATATTGACAACATCTAATATAGGATATAAAAAGATACCAACAAAAGTATATAAAACTATTAATCTAAATTCAGATACAAAGGTAGATACTTTTTAATTTGGTTTTTTAATAAAAATTTACTATATTTGGTATATGCCGAGAAAGAAATTTATACCGATAAAAATAAATACTGAAGATCCTTCCGATATTTTTAACACACATAGGTTAGAAATATCAAAAGCTATAATCAACGGAATAGATTACGGAATAAAGAATAATAAATCAAAAGTTGATTTTGCAAACATTACAATAAAAGGAATACTTGTTGTAACTCTTTCGATTGATAAGAGAGAATTTTTAGATTTGATTGAAGATAATCTGAAAACCTTAATTGAGTTTGAAGAATATGAAACTTGTGCATTAGCAGTTAAATTAAAAAAGAAATTAGATGAAAAGGTTACTAAAAAAGATAGAGTGGTTGTTTGATTACTACTTTGCTTGGATGTTGTACAACGGAAACAAACATCACCGATATATTGAATACATGGAAAATAAATGGAAAAATAAGTTATGAGTGATAATACCGAATTATACATTGGTAACGGAAATCATTTGACCGTTAAATCAAGTTACATAGTTGAGTTAAAAGACCAAGTGAAACTCCTTAAAGATGAAGGCAAAGCAATCACATTAGATATTAAAATACAGGCTAATTTTGAAACTTTACCAGATGAGTATCATCAAACATTTTTACATATTCTATCAGCTAGATATGGTGGAACTATAAATTGTTATGATAATATCACACCATTTGAATTACCCAAACCTAAAACCAAAAAGTGGTATCAATTTTGGAAATAAATAAAATAAAAAGTTATGGCAGCATTAAATGAAACTCACAAAGAGATGGTAAACGGACCTGCACATTATGGTGGTGTGGATAATCCATATGAAGTAATAAAAGTATGCGAAGCATGGGAATTGGAAAAAGATGCATATCTTTTCAATGTTGTAAAATACGTCGCCAGAGCAGGTAAAAAAGACCCCCAAAAGGAATTGGAGGACTTAAAAAAGGCTAAATTCTATCTGGAACGCAAGATAGGTCTACTCCAAAAATAATTTGGAAAATACGAAAAAAAGTCGTATATTTACATAGTAAAAGGAAAAAGAGCTATATTTAATTATGTAGGAAGTAGCTACTAAACCTTAAACTTTAAACATTTTTTTAAACCTTAAAATCTAAAAAACAATGGACATTTCATTGGCGTTAAAGAGATTTAATTCTCTTCAAAACAACACAAAAAAGTCGGATTCAATCTTCAAACCGGCTAACGGAAAATCAGTAATCCGTATCGTTCCTTACAAGTTCAACAAAGACATTCCTTTCATTGAACTTTATTTTCATTACAATATTAATAACAAGACCTATCTATCTCCGATGAGTTTCGGTAGACCTGACCCGATTGTTGAGTTTGCAGAAAAACTCAAAAGAACAGGCGATACCGATGATTGGAAAGCAGGTAAAAAGATGGAGCCAAAGTTGAGAACTTTTGTTCCAGTTATTGTAAGAGGTAAAGAAAGTGAAGGTGTTAAGTTTTGGGGATTTGGTAAGACGGTTTACCAAGATATCTTAGGATACATAGCAGATCCTGATTATGGAGATATCACAGACCCAATCTCAGGTAGAGATATTGTATTGGAAGTAACATCCGCAGAAGAATCAAATGCGGCATATCCAACTACTACAATCAGAGTTAGACCTTCTCAAACTAAACTTGCAGATGATGCAGAGACAGTGAAGCAATTGTTAGAAAACCAAAAAGAAATTACTGAATTGTATCAGGAACTTTCTTACGCAGAGTTGAAAACAATTCTTGAAAACTGGCTTAACCCATCGGCAGGTGGTGAAGCAGACGATGATATCGTAGAGGAATTGGAAGCACCAAAACCAAAGGCGGTAACACCATTGGCAAAATCAAATCCAGAAACCGTTCCTATGAACGACCTTCCTTGGGAAAAAGAGGAAAAACCAAAAGTAAAAGATGATGTAGCATCCGCTTTTGATGATTTATTCAACAATTAAAATTAGGTTACAATGGCCAAAAGAGAAGAGGACTTAGCAAGTATTCTTGCAGACTCGTTAAACAAACAAACCAAAGATGGTAAAATCGCCTACTTTCTAAACGATGATGGTGGTAATGCACCAACAAACGTAAAAGATTGGTTATCTACAGGTAACGCACTTTTAGATGTGGCAATTTCAAACAGACCTTATGGTGGTTTGCCTGTTGGCCGTATAGCAGAAATTACGGGTTTAGAGCAGAGTGGAAAATCTCTGCTCTCTGCCCACCTGCTAGCTGAAACACAAAAGAAGGGTGGAGTAGCCGTATTGATTGATACCGAAACTGCCGTTAATAGGGAGTTTTTGGAAGCAATCGGTGTTGATATTTCAAAATTACTATATGTTTCAGTAGATACGGTTGAAGGTATTTTTGAAGCATGTGAAACCATCATTGAAAAAGTAAGAACAGGAGATAAAGAACGTTTGGTTACAATCGTTGTTGACTCCGTAGCAGCAGCATCCACAAAGAAAGAATTGGAAGCTGATTACGATAAAGATGGTTACGCAACTGATAAAGCGATTATTATTTCCAAAGCAATGAGAAAGATTACCAATATGATTGGTCGTCAGAGTATTTGTTTGGTATTCACTAATCAACTTCGTCAGAAAATGAACGCAATGGCATTTAGTGACCCGTGGACAACATCGGGTGGTAAAGCATTAGCATTCCACGCATCAGTTAGGCTTCGTTTGAAATCTATGGGTTCATTGAAGGTTGGTGATAAGATTGTGGGCATTAAAGTAAGAGCACAAGTTATCAAAAATCGTTTAGGACCACCATTGAGACATGCAGATTTTAATATCATGTTTGATAGGGGTATTGATAACTATAATAGTTGGTTGGCAGTAATGAAAGAAACCAAATTGGTAAAACAAGGTGGTGCATGGTATGAATATACCGATACTGAAACAGGCGAAATTATTAAGTTTCAATCTAAGGATTTTGCAGAGTTAATGAAAAACGAAGATTTAAAAGACCAAATATATCGTAGGATATGTGAGGCAACAATTTTACAATATAAAAGTTCATCAACGGATGAAGTTGAAATTTCAACGGACGTAACACATGAGTCAGATTAATAAAAGGTATTTAGATATACTAAAAGAAATAGATAAGGAACATAGAGAATATGGAAGTTTACATCGTAATTCCAAAACTCTAGTTATAGATGGACTAAATACATTTATCCGTTCTTGGTCAACAGCACCAAATCT
>JACCDW010664549.1_pt1 | contig 36709 bp, 29 predicted proteins | sample 7449781 | NCBI WGS metagenome assembly JACCDW01 (sample SAMN15323449, study PRJNA562643) | freshwater metagenome | isolation source: river surface water | place: USA:Blue River Watershed | collected 2017-08-18 | reverse complement strand
TTGATGACAATTTCCCGGAAATTGTTTTTTCACTAACTTTAAGGAAAATAATCATGAACAAGTCCCTCGTTTTGGCTGCCGTGATCGCTGCTGCTGCTTTGGCTGCTTGCGGTAAAAAAGAAGAAGCTGCTGCACCTGCACCCGCTCCAGCTGCTGCTGCTCCCGCAGCCCCTGCTGCTGACGCTAAGCCAGCTGACGCTGCTGCCGCTCCTGCTGCTGCTGCACCAGCCGCTGCACCTGCTGCGCCAGCTGCACCCGCAGAAGCTCCTAAGAAGTAATTCTTAGTAGCCCAAAAAAAACCCCGCTAAGCGGGGTTTTTTTTCGCACATCAATTGCTTATTTAATTTCGTCCGCAATGAGTTTGATGATTTTTTGCGCATTGACGGAGGTTTCTGGAAGCCCATCGGCGGCCTGAACCATGACAGTTGAGACATCGCCTTTGCTGGTCACTGCAATGCGATATTTGGCCAAAGTGGGTGTAGCTTTTTCTTTTGAGAAAATTTTGGCAAAGAAACCAGGCTCTTTGTCAGCGCCACCGCCTGGAGCATACCTAACAAAGAAAACACCTTGACCGCGGTCGCGGTCTTCGACAGTAAAGCCCGTGCGGTCGATGGCAACACCGACACGGCGCCATGCACGGTCGAAACCATCTTTGATTTCAATGGCGGGCTGATTGCCAACCTTGGTGACTGTGACATCGTTGGCCATGCCAGCCCCCGTTGCTGGGCCAGTTGCAATGGCCGATGGTGAAGCGCTTGTGGCGCTGGCCAAGGCCTGGCCGCCGAACTTCATCATCAGACGACGCAAAAATTCAATTTCTAATTCTGCATCGGCAGGACGTGGCGTCCACGTGGTGTTGTTGTTCAAGGGACCTGTGTAGACCTCGACCATGCCGCGGTGCGTGACGGTGATTTCAAGACCTTTGTCAGTTCTTTCAACGCGGGTACGGAACTTGTCTCGCTCGCCGGTTGAGTAGAGTGAGTCGAAAATTCGGCCAATCGATTTGCGAACAAAGTCTTGCGGCAACTTGCCCCGATTTTCAGCCCAATCGGTTTCCATGATGCCTAGTTCAGGTTGATCCACATTGAGCGTGAAACCATTGTCTTTCCAAAAATCTCGCAAGGGTTGCCAAGCTTCATCGGCTTTGATGTCAACTTTCAGGATGCGCTGATTGCCAGTTCGCTCAATTCTTGCGTTGCCCGCTTGGTTGGTCGCCGTCATGGCGTCACTTGCAGAGCGTGCAGGCGTTGCACCTGAGGACATGGCCAAAGCACTGGCGGGACCCCCAATTTGATAACGGCTGTCGCGCTTGATTTGAGTCAGGTCTGGGGGAACTTCAAGCGTTGGCAAGGGTTTGCTGGCGCTCTTGTAATTGATCTTGTCCTCCTCCAGTGAAGAACAGCCGGACATGAGGCAAGCCAGGGTGGTGGCGCAAGCCAAGGCGGTCATTTGACGGGGGGTGGGCGCAAATCGATTCACGTGTTGATCCTGAAGTGAAGGGCTGTTAATGGTTACAAAGACTTAGAGTAGTCCGCTCGCACGCAGTGCGGCTTCGACCACAGGCTGTTGTGGTTTGGAGAGTTCGGTCATGGGTAAACGCAAAGCGCCACCGCATAAGCCCATGCGAGCCATGGCCCATTTCACGGGTATGGGATTGGCTTCGACGAACAAATTTTTGTGAACGGGCATGAGCTTGAATTGAATGTCCATGGCTTTTTTGACATCGCCAGCAATGGCCGCCACACACAATTCATGCATGAGTCGGGGCGCCACATTGGCTGTTACGCTGACATTGCCTTTGCCGCCGCAAAGCATGAGGGCTACCGCTGTTGGATCGTCACCCGAGTAAACAGCAAAGTCTTTGGGCAAATCGCGAATGAGCCATTGGGCGCGTTCGATGTTGCCCGTTGCTTCTTTGATGCCCACAATGCCGGGTACTTGGGCCAGCCGGAGCACTGTATCGTGCTGCATGTCGGCCACAGAACGGCCTGGCACGTTGTACAAAATAATGGGCAAGTCGGGTACCGCTTCCGCAATGGCTTTGAAGTGTTGGTAAAGACCTTCTTGCGTGGGCTTGTTGTAGTAGGGGACGACTTGCAATTGGCAATCGGCGCCAACGCTTTTGGCAAACTTGGCCAGTTCAATGGCCTCTGCCGTGGAGTTTGCACCGCAGCCCGCCATGATCGGCACGCGACCTTTGGCTTGTTCAACTGAGACGCGAATAATTTCTCGGTGTTCTTCGACGTTGACGGTGGGGGATTCGCCCGTAGTACCAACCACCCCAATGCAATCGGTACCTTCGGCAATGTGCCAATCGATCAGTTTTCGCAAAGTGTCGTAGTCAACGGAACCGTCCGCCAACATAGGGGTGACCAAAGCGGGAATGCTGCCTGTAATGGGTTGAAATGGTTTCGTCATGGCGAATGAAAAGATCGTCAAATGAGCATTCTAACGACAGCGAAGGCCAAACTGGCCATCAGAATGATTGTCTTGACGAACGGCTGCAATTCGTTGCACATATTTGGGGGTATTTGGCCAGTATCCATTCTCGTAGGCAACCACATGCAGCGAGCCAAAAGTTTGCAGTAATTCACCTGAATTCAGCAAAAAATCGGGCCTGGAAGGCTTGCCAATTTTTTCGTGTCCCGCCGCAAATGTTTCGTATATCAGAAGGCCGCCTACAGCCAGGCTTTGAAGAATGCGCGGCATCAGGGGGCGCCACAAGTAATTGGTGACCACCACCACCTCAAATTGTCTGTCTTCTAAAGGCCATGGGCCAGACTCGATGTCTGCTTCTATGACCTGCCCGTGTTGCCTTGCCAAAGACAGGGCTTCAGAGGATCGATCAACGCCAGTGCATTGGTGTCCTAAGCTTTTAAAAAACTGCATGTGACGACCTGCGCCGCAAGCCAGGTCAAGCATTTGACTGTTCTTTGGCGCCAAATGCGCCCATTTTTGAACCCAATCGGAGGGACTCTCTGTGCCGTGCATGTGTCAGAACCTTCTGTATCGAATGGAAGTATGAGTGCGATGCAACTCATGATGACGCATTGTCCTTGAGTTGTTTGGGCTGTAAATTTATCCAGTACTTTATTTGATTTCGCACTACAATCTTTGCCCATGGCTACAACTAACACCTCAAATTCATCTCCCGAATACGGCGAAGGCTCCATTCGCGTCTTGAAAGGCTTAGAGCCCGTCAAACAACGACCGGGCATGTACACCCGGACCGACAACCCCTTGCATGTCATTCAAGAGGTGCTCGACAACGCCGCCGACGAAGCTTTGGCGGGTTTCGGAAAAAAGATCAAAGTCGTTCTTCACACCGATGGGTCTGTCAGCATTGAAGACGATGGTCGGGGCATTCCTTTTGGCTTGCACCCTGAAGAAAAAGCGCCTGTCATCGAATTGGTGTTCACACGATTGCATGCAGGCGGCAAGTTTGACAAAGGCAAGGGCGGGGCCTACAGCTTCTCGGGCGGTCTGCACGGTGTGGGCGTCAGTGTGACCAATGCTTTGGCCAAACGACTCGAGGCCAGCAGCTACCGCGAAGGTCAGGTGGCCACGCTGGCTTTTTCTGGCGGCGATGTGGTTGAGGCCTTGGTGACGCGCAAAGCCGGTGAAGGCGATCGCAAACAAGGCACCACAGTCAGAGTTTGGCCCGATGCCAAGTATTTTGAATCGAGTGCATTGCCCATGGCCGAGCTGACGCATTTGCTGCGCAGCAAAGCAGTCCTTATGCCTGGCGTCACGGTCACTTTGTTGAATGAAAAAACCAAAGACACGCAAACTTGGCAATACAAAGCGGGTCTTCGTGATTACCTCATGCAAACCCTGACTGGCGATCCTGTCATCCCTTTGTTTGAGGGCGAAGGTTTTGCCGACGGCAACAACGACAGCTTTGCGGAAGGCGAGGGCGCAAGCTGGGCCGTGGCATTTACCGAAGATGGTCAGCCGGTGCGTGAGAGTTATGTCAACTTAATTCCAACCAGTGCAGGGGGGACGCACGACAGTGGCTTGCGCGATGGCTTGTTTACAGCAGTGAAGAGTTTCATTGAGTTGCACAGCTTGTTGCCCAAGGGCGTCAAGCTCATGCCAGAAGATGTGTTTGCGCGCGCTAGTTTTGTACTTTCTGCCAAAGTTCTCGACCCCCAATTTCAAGGCCAAATCAAGGAGCGCTTGAATTCGCGAGATGCTGTGCGATTGGTGTCTAGTTTTGTCCGGCCTAGCTTAGAACTCTGGCTCAACGAGCACGTGGAGTACGGCAAAAAATTGGCAGAGCTGGCCATTAAAGCGGCTCAGCACCGTCAAAAGGCAGGCCAAAAAGTCGAGAAGCGCAAGAGCTCTGGTGTGGCTGTTCTGCCAGGCAAACTGACCGATTGCGAAAGCAAAGACACCGCGCACAACGAAGTCTTTTTGGTCGAGGGTGACTCGGCTGGCGGTAGCGCCAAAATGGGTCGTGACAAAGAATGTCAAGCCATATTGCCTTTGCGCGGCAAGGTCCTCAACACATGGGAAGTCGATCGCGATCGGCTGTTTGCCAACAATGAAATTCACGATATTTCAGTGGCCATTGGCGTTGATCCGCATGGTCCCAATGACTCTCCCGATTTGTCTGGTTTGCGCTACGGCAAAATTTGTATCTTGAGTGATGCCGACGTTGACGGTTCACACATCCAAGTATTGTTGCTGACGCTGTTCTTCCGTCACTTCCCCAAGCTCATCGAAACAGGCAATGTGTTTGTGGCGCGGCCGCCATTGTTCCGTGTCGATGCACCCGCGCGTGGTAAAAAGCCAGCCGCCAAAATGTACGCCTTGGACGAAGCAGAATTGCAAAGCATGCTCGACAAGCTCCGCAAAGACGGTGTGCGCGAAGGTGCATGGAGCATCAGTCGCTTTAAAGGCTTGGGCGAAATGAGTGCCGAGCAGTTATGGGAAACCACCCTCAACCCCGACACACGCCGTTTGCTGCCCGTGCAATTGGGGACGCTAGATTTTGCACAAACTGAAAGTTTGATTACGCAACTCATGGGCAAAGGCGAGGCTGCTGCGCGCCGCGAACTGATGGAGTTGCATGGCGACGCCATTGAAGTGGACATCTAGAGCCGCATGTCACATCAGACATCCCAAGCCTCGACAGACAGTGCAGATTTGAATTGAACAGACCATGAACGATCAACCCACTTTAGACCTTCAAAACAGCGAGTCTGATGACTCGCTGAATTTGGCCACCTACGCGCAACGTGCCTACCTTGAATATGCTTTGAGCGTTGTGAAAGGCCGTGCGCTTCCCGATGTGTGCGATGGCCAAAAACCTGTTCAACGACGCATCCTGTATTCCATGTCGCGCATGGGCTTGGGCTTTTCTGGCGCTACGGGTGCCAAGCCCGTTAAAAGTGCGCGGGTGGTCGGTGATGTCTTAGGCCGTTTTCACCCCCACGGTGATCAAGCGGCTTACGACGCCCTGGTCCGCATGGCGCAAGATTTCAGCCAACGTTATCCCTTGATTGATGGACAAGGTAACTTCGGCAGCCGCGATGGCGATGGCGCTGCGGCCATGCGCTACACCGAAGCACGTCTTTCAAAAATCACTACTTTGTTGTTAGATGAAATTGACCAAGGCACGGTCGATTTCATTCCCAATTACGATGGTTCAACCGAAGAACCACGGCAGTTACCCGCACGCTTGCCATTTGTGTTGATGAATGGTGCCAGTGGCATTGCGGTGGGCTTGGCCACTGAAATTCCAAGCCACAATTTGCGTGAAGTGGCGGATGCTTGTGTTGCGCTCATTAAGTCGCCCAAGCTCACGGACGATGAGTTATTTGCCCTCATTCCGGGTCCCGATTTTCCAGGCGGCGGTCAAATCATCAGCCCAGCTTCTGACATTGCTGACGCGTATCGGACCGGTCGTGGTTCGCTCAAAGTTCGTGCGCGTTGGAAGATTGAGGACTTGGCGCGCGGTCAGTGGCAATTGGTGGTCACCGAGTTGCCTATTGGTGTCAGTTCGCAAAAAGTGTTGGAAGAAATTGAAGAACTGACCAACCCCAAAGTCAAAGCGGGCAAGAAGGCCCTCAGCGCCGACCAAATTCAATTGAAGGCCAGCATTTTGTCTGTGCTCGATGTGGTGCGCGATGAGTCTTCTAAAGATGCTGCAGTGCGTTTGGTGTTTGAACCCAAAACCAGCCGCATTGAACAACAAGAACTCATTACGGCATTGCTGGCGCACACCAGCCTGGAGACATCGTCCCCCATCAACATGACCTCGGTGGGCATCGATGGCAAACCAGTGCAAAAATCATTGCGCCAAATGATTGTTGAGTGGATTACCTTCCGTCAGCAGACCATTGTTCGCCGCTCCGAGCATCGCTTGGGCAAGGTCATGGACCGCATCCATATTCTGGAAGGCCGTCAGTTGGTGTTGCTGAACATTGACGAAGTGATTGCCATCATTCGCCAAAGCGACGAGCCCAAGCAGGCTTTGATGGACCGCTTCAAGCTCAGTGAGCGCCAAGCTGAAGACATTCTTGAAATTCGACTTCGTCAATTGGCGCGATTGGAAAGTATCAAGATTGAGCAAGAGCTCAAAGAATTGCGTACGGAACAAACGCAATTGGAAGAAATTTTGGCCAATCCAGCGGCCCTCAAGCGCTTGATGGTCAAAGAAATTGAACAAGACGCCAAGACCTTCGCAGACCCCCGTCGCACACTCATTCAAGAAGAAAAGAAAGCTGTGGCCGAAGTCAAGGTGGTCGACGAACCTGTCACGGTGGTGGTCTCACAAAAAGGCTGGGTGCGCGCCCGTCAAGGTCATGGTCACGATGCAAGCAGTTTTGCATTCAAAGCGGGCGACGGCTTGTATGGCACCTTTGAGTGCCGAACCGTCGATACCTTGTTGGCATTTGGCACAGCACAAAAGGGCAGTGGTCGGGTTTACTCAGTCCCGGTGGCCTCGCTGCCGGGTGCGCGAGGTGATGGCCAACCCATTACCACCCTGATCGAGTTAGAAGCAGGGACGCAAGTGGCGCACTTTTTTGCAGGACCCGCTACCGCCACCTTGTTGTTGTCCAGCTCGGGTGGGTACGGTTTCATGGCCACAGTTGAGAACATGATCTCTCGACAAAAGGGCGGTAAGTCTTTCATCACCGTTGGCGAGGGCGAGTCGGTTTGTGCACCCTCTCATGTGTCTGGATCCAACGCCACACCCTTGGCAGGTGCGTCTGCCTTGCCAGCTGCAACTCACGTTGCTTGCGCATCGACTGCGGGCCGAATTTTGACTTTTGAAATCAGCGAACTCAAGTTGATGGAAAAGGGCGGTCGCGGTTTGATGCTGTTGGATTTAGAGCCCAAAGACACATTGGCGGGCGCAGCCGCCTACACACGCAGTGTGAAGTTGACGGGCATTGGTCGTGGTGGCAAAGACCGCGAAGAAACCTTGGAAATTCGCAGCTTGAACAATGCCCGCGCTGCCCGTGCTCGCAAGGGTAAAGCTGCAGACTTAGGTTTCAAGCCGGTGCAAATTACGCGCGTTGAATGAATGCGGTGATGTACAGGTCTGCAATGATCTGTATTGACCCGCATTGAAAAAGCACCTTGTGAGGTGCTTTTTTTGTGAGCCTGTTTTTATTGTTTGGGCGCAAAGTGCATGCGAGGCACAAACTGATAAGTGGAACGCCAGCAAGTGGCCAGCAATTCTTCAGGGCCATGGCGGTTTGTTAATTTTTTGCGTAAACGCGAGACGCAAACTTGAAGCCGTTTGTTGTTGTAGAAATCGGAGAGGCCCCAAATGGCCAATTCAAGGGCATCACTTCGGAGTGCTTGCTCGGGGGCCATGGCCAATTGCGTGAGCAAAACTGTTTCCATGGCTGTCAGCCCAATGGCATTGTTGGCGGGGCCAGTCAAAAGTGCCCTGACAGGGTCGATGGTCCAACCGGTTTTGAGGGTTCTGGGCAACCGCGAGGCCAAACGATGAATGATGGCAATCAACTCAGTTGGATTGAATGGTTTTGTCAGACAAACATCCGCACCCGCTGCAATGGCGGCGATTCGATCTTGAGATTCTGCAGCGTTCGAAATCATGACGACACGAAGCTCAGGGTGTTTTGACAATTGGCCGGCCAACGTCAATCTTTGTTCGCCCAATGTCTCGGCATCTAAGACAACTATGTCAAATGCTTGTTGGGAATGCTGGGCCGCCAAAGACTCGGCATGTTGACAATGATGTGCATCCATGCCAGCAAATTCCAATTGCGAGAGCACCTTTTCCGCCAATTCAGGGTCTTGTTCTACGAAGCTGACACAAAGTGGTCTCATGGCGGATGTCCTTTTAATTGTTTACTTAAGTTTTCATCCTAATATGTTTTTGAATCTATTTTAAATAATTTGCGATGACAGCTGTCAAATAAAGTGCAATGAAATGAAAAATTAATTCCATTTCTCCTCTGTAGCCACTTGCTAATTCATTGGCTTACCAACGCCTTGCAAAAAAAATCAATGTTGCAAATTTGAATAGTTTGTGTAACCGACACAAAGTTTGGGGGTCGTGTTGCCCCCAAATGGGGTGCATTTAGGCCAATTCGGCGATCAGCTCAATTTCAACGCAGGCACCCATGGGCAACTGAGCCACACCAAATGCACTGCGCGCATGGGCACCTTTTTCGCCAAAGACTTGCCCTAACAATTCGCTGCAACCGTTGGTGACCAAATGTTGCTCAGTGAAATCGGCTGTGGAGTTGACCAAGCTCATGACTTTCACAATGCGTTTTATCTTGTTGAGATCACCCACAGCAGCATGCAAAGTGCCCATCAGATCAATGGCCACGGCACGTGCCGCAGCTTTGCCTTCTTCCGTTTGAATGTTTTTGCCAAGTTGGCCAGCCCAGACTTGGCCGTTTTTCTTGGAAATATGACCACTTAAAAATACCAAATTGCCGGTTTGCGCAAAAGGCACATAAGCCGCTGCAGGGGTTGCAACGGGAGGCAATGAGATTTGCAGTTCTTCTAAACGTTTGTAAACAGACATGGTTTGAACAATTCCTAAGTGGTTAAAGGGGGGCCACCGTGACACTGACCGACAAGGTGTGGTGCGTGCCACCTTGCAGAACCCCTCGAAGGGGCGACACATCTGCAAAATCGCGGCCAACGGCAAGACGCACATAGTCAATGCCAGGGCTGCACCAGCCATCTCGGTTGTTGGTGGGGTCTAAATCGTACCAAGATTCTGTGCCATCAACAGACTTGATGCGCGGAATACGCAGGGATACCCATGCATGCGATGCATCACTTCCTATCAGTCGGGCTTGACCGGGTGGCGGTTCCGTCAACAAATAGCCGCTGACGTACCGGGCGGCCAAACCCAAACTGCGAAGACAAGCCAGCATCACATGCGCAAAATCTTGGCAGACCCCTTTTTTATTCTCCAAGACTTGGCGTGCAGGCGTACTGATGTCAGTGCTAAAGGACTCGTATTTGAAATCGGTGTGAATTCGTTGCATCAAATCTCGAGTGGCCTCGATCAAGTTTCTGCCCGGGGTGAAACTACTTTGCGCATAAACGGCAAATGCCTTGTCGACAGGCGCATGGTGCGATGCATACGAAAATTCAGTCGCCTCATCACTGGGGATGTCTGCGCCGTATCGATATGCCAGCACAGCATTTTCCCAAGACAAATCAAGCGCTTGTTGAGCGAGTTCTTTTAAGCGCTGGTTTTCGATTGGAAAGGTTTCTATCTCGCTTTCTGCAGTCACTTGGAGTGTGTTGTGGGGTGTAGGCAAAGACCAATAATGGGTGTGATTGCCAAATGCATCCATGTGATGGCTGAGCTTTGTGGCTTCAGGAACGATGCGCATTAAATGATGTCGGCTACTTTGGCACGGCGTTGTGGGCGGTTGAAGGTGTGCAACATGTTGTGCAGTTTCTACCGTAGGCGTGTAGTGGTAGCGTGTTTCGTGGACGATGCGTAACTTCATCAGACGGCCCTCATGCACCAACACTTCGCTGCGATTCATCGCTGTGCGAGAAGAACAGACTGTTGATTTGGTCGGAAACAAATCGTGCGGTTTGTTGGCATTCGACGAGCAACTCAAGCAGCGCGGGGCTGTGATGGTTGCCGTCGGGCACCAACACAAACAAATCGAGTTCTGACAGGACGGGTATTTTTTTCGACAAGGACTCTGTGGCGCCTTGGGCCAAATGGCCCATTCGAGCTAGACGGCCCCGCAGCGTTTGTGCCACCCAACCCAGCGCCCGCGGGTTGTCTGTGTGGGTCAGAAGCAACTCCAGCAATGCGCCTAAAGTGCGGCTCTGCTGATATTGCGCATGAAAAGAAATGGTGCTGTCAAATAAATTCAATACCGCATCAAAACCCGCTTGGCTTTGCACACATTCCGTTTGAAGGGCGCTATGGAGCGCGTTGGCTAGAAAATCAAGCCGTTCTATGTGCCGACCAATTGACAGCAATCGCCAACCGTCATCTCTTGTCATTCGATCAGTTTGTGCGCCCGTGAGAGCCGCCATCAATTGGCTGGTTCGCGAGAGCAATTGTTGCGCCCAAACGTTACTTGCAATGGGGATGTCTTGATGGGGCGGTTCAAAGAACGCTTTTTCAGTTTGTTCAATGAGCGACCAATGCTCAGGTGACAGCCTCTCACGAACTGCCGCAGCGGCCAACTTGATGGCGCTAAGGTTGTAGCCAACCCCTGTGGTGTGTTGCGTGTCCCAAAGTCCAGCGATCAATGATCTTTCAAAAACACGTCTAGATTGCTGTGCCTGTGGCACACCTGGCACCACCAATCCGTGTCTGACACACAAGCTGTTGAGCCATTCAATCAGCGCTGGGCTGTGTTGAGCTTCGCTGTTTAAACTGTCCAATGCCAATCTTGAAAGCCGCAAGGTATTTTCTGTGCGCTCTGAATACCGTCCCATCCAAAATAAGTTTTCAGCGGCACGGCTGGTCACCAAGCGATGACGTTGTGAGTTGGCGACAAACAAAGACTCTTTGGCTGGCGTTGTTGGCTTTGAAGTTGCCGCGGGTGTTTGTGTTGGTGTCTGTGTTGTTTGATCCTTGGCTGACAACACCCAAACATCTGCGCTGCTGCCGCCTTTTTGCATGGACGCAATGCCGCTTTGCGTACCCAATCGGGCCAAGCCGCCAGGTAATACTTGCCACCCACCTGTTTCATTGGCCAATACAAAGACACGCAAAATAACGGGTCGTGTTGGCATCGACTTCAGATCTGCAAAAGTGGGTGTGTGCGACAAAGGCAAAAAGCCTTGAACCGTATGCGCTTCGGGGTCGCTTTGGATGCGTGCCCGCCATTCGTCTAGACCACGCCAATCGAGATTGTGGCCCATCACAGGCTCGAAACTGCGTTGACTGGGACCGTAGGGGTAGGTCGGTTTGATGACGCATTCTTGTAAGCGGGGAAGTGCATCGTGCATGGCTGCAGGTTCGCCACACCACCAACTTGGAATCGCTGGCAACAACAACTCTTCTTGTAACAAAGTGCGTGACAACTTGGGCAAGAATCCCAAAAGTGCATTGGACTCTAAAAAGCCAGAACCCGGCGTATTGGCCACCAACACATTGCCTGCTCTGACAGCTTGCAACAAGCCGGGAACACCCAAACTTGATTCTGCTCGCAACGCCAAAGGATCCAGCCAATCGTCATCAACCCGCTTGAGCAGACCATCAACTGGTTTTAGGCCATCCAGCGTTTTGAGAAAAAGTTTTTCATCTCTGACCAACAGATCGCTACCCTGAACCAGCGACAAACCCAAATAGCGAGCCATGTAGGCTTGCTCAAAATAAGTTTCGTTGTAAGGGCCGGGCGTGAGCAGTGCAATGTGCGCTTGCATGCCAGCTTGAGTCCGCAACTTCAACGCATTGACAAACGATCGATACGAGGCCGCCAAACCTTCTACCGACATGGCTTCAAAGGCACTGGAAAATTGATTGGAAATGATTTGCCTGTTTTCCAACAAATAACCCAAACCCGATGGCGCTTGCGTTCTTTGCGACAACAGCCACCAACAGCCATCGGGTCCTTTGACCAAGTCGAAGGCCGCTAAATTGAGGTAACGGCCGCCAACAGGTGCGCTGCCATGCATGGCATGCAAATAGCCTGGGTGACCTTGCACCAAGGCATAAGGCAAAGCGCCTTGTTTTAAAAGGTGCTGCATGCCGTAGACATCCGACATGATGCCTTCAAGAAGTCGCATGCGCTGCACCACACCAGTTTGAATTTGTTGCCAATCTTGACGGGTCAATATCAGGGGCAATAAATCAAGGGACCAAGGGCGCTGGGGTTGGTCAGCGTTGGCATAAACGTTGTAGGTCATGCCGTTGTCACGCACCTGCTTGACCATGGTTTCGTGTCGTGCCGGTAGGCTTTGGATGCCTGCTGTTCCTAGGTGAGACAAAAACGCTGCCCAGTGGGGTGTCAGTTGTGTGCTTTTTAGCGCCGAGCCTATCACTGGGCCTGCTGCTTCTTCCGATAAGGCGCTGACACCGCCACGCAACTCATCCCAATGACCCGCAGGCGCGACATCGACCGCGCGCAAAAAATCTCGCGTGGCTGTCGCTTGTTGCGTAGGCTCATTGGCAATGTCAATGGATTGAGATTGCGATTGAGATGACGATTCAGATTGCACAGCGGATGAGGAGGTGTTGTTAAATTCCACAATGCATGAATTGTCGCCTCATCTTGGCTTTCGCAAATCCAAAGTCCAAGGAAATTCTGGACTGGCAGCCAATTCGATGTTGGCCGGTGGCATGGGCATGCGACCAGGCGTGTGTCCCATCCTAAAAAATCGAGCCAGTCGACGGCTTTCAGCCTCATAGGCGTTGACCGGCAAGGTGTCGTAGTTGCGACCACCCGGGTGTGCCACATGGTATTGGGCGCCGCCAATAGACCGTTTCATCCAAGTGTCTAAAACATCGATGGTCAGCGGTGCGTGGACGCCAATACTGGGGTGCAAAGAAGAGGGCGGGTTCCATGCTTTGTAGCGAACACTGGCGACGTACTCGCCCGCAGTGCCTGTGGGTTGTAGCGGCAAGGCTTGACCGTTGATGGTTACGGTGTAACGACTTGGGTTCATGCCCGTGACATGAACTTCTAAGCGCTCCAACGATGAATCCACATACCTGGCCGTGCCGCCCGATGTACTTTCCTCACCCATCACATGCCACGGTTCTAGGGCATTGCGCAGGGTCACTTGGATGGCGTCGATACAAAATTCGCCCACTCTGGGAAACCTAAATTCAAAGTGCGGTGCGAACCAGGCTGGATCAAAGTGAAAACCTGCATCGCCCAGTTCAGTCAGGACATCGTCAAAATCCATTTTGACAAAGGTTGGTAACATGAAACGATCGTGCAATGCGGTGCCCCATCGGGTCACTGGCGCTGTATAGTTTTGATCCCAAAACCTGGCCACCAGTGCACGCAGCAGCAGTTGTTGAACCACGCTCATGCGGGCGTGAGGTGGCATTTCAAAAGCCCTCAATTCAAGCAAACCCAAACGTCCTGTGGCCGAATCTGGCGAGTACATTTTGTCAATGCAAAACTCGCTTCGGTGGGTGTTGCCCGTCATGTCTACCAAAATGTTTCGAAGACTGCGATCGACTAACCAAGGCGGCATGCTTTGCCCATGAATTTGTCGATTGCGAACAATTTCTCGCAACGCTATTTCCAGTTCATAAACTTGGTCGTTGCGGGCTTCGTCCACGCGCGGGGCTTGACTGGTTGGGCCGATGAACATGCCACTGAACAAATAGCTGAGGCTGGGGTGGTTGTGCCAATACAGCAACAAACTTGCCAGCAATTCAGGGCGTCGCAAGAACGGACTGTCTGCAGGTGTCGCACCACCCATGACCACGTGATTCCCACCGCCTGTCCCGGTGTGCCGCCCATCGGTCATGAATTTTTCTGCACTTAGGCGCGTTTCAAAAGCAGCTTGGTATAAAAATTCTGTGTGTTCGACCACCTCTTTCCAATTGCTGGCAGGGTGAATGTTGACTTCAATCACACCTGGGTCAGGCGTTACTTGCAAAAGCTTCAACCTGGGATCTCGTGGTGGGGGGTATCCCTCCAGCACAATGGGTATGTTCAGTTGTTTTGCAGTCGCTTCAATGGCACTCAACAAGTGGAGGTAGTCTTCGACACGCTGAAGGGGTGGCATGAACACATACATCACGCCTTGCTTGTTTTTGTCAGACGCAGCCTCTTTAAGCGGGACAGGACCATTGGCGCGACGTGGGTCTCTGATTTCGATGCACAAAGCGGTTCGAACTGTCGATGCGTCAGATTCGAATTTTGTGGGTCCCGATGCTTTCAATGCTTGACCGTGTTGCTGAATTTTGGGGGGCAATGCAGAGCGCGCCTGAGACTTCAAGCTGGGCAAGGGACCTCTGGCTGCAAAGGGATCTTGATCGATCAAAATTTGACGGTCATGGGGTGCTGACCATGGCAATGAATCTAGGGGCAAACGCCATCCCATGGCTGAGTCGCCAGGCGTTAGATACAAACGTTCATCGCGCACAAACCATTTGCCACTTTGCCAAGTGATTTCATCTTGCACACCTGTGTCGATGGCTTGCAATGGCATCAAATAACCGATCTCTTGGTCTAAGCCTTGAGAGAAGACCCGGTGCAATCTGGCGCGCTCGAGCTCGTCATCGAGTCGAGCATCAAAGGGATCGACATTCACAGGCAAGCGACGTTCACGCCACAGGTAGTACCAAGTGTCCTCATAAGCTGGCGTGATGTTGTCGGCGGATACACCCAATTGAATGGCCAAGGTATTGATAAACCTGTTGGCATCGCTGGTGGTGTACCGATGCGATACGCGCTCATCGGCAAACAGGGCAGGGTCTTGCCAACAAGCTTGTCCGTCTGTGCGCCAGTAAATACTGAGCGCCCAACGCGGCAATTGTTCACCCGGGTACCATTTGCCTTGACCAAAATGTAAGAAGCCGCCCTGGCCATACCGTGTGCGAAGTTTGTGAACAAGTTCGGTTGCCAAGCCCCGTTTGGTAGGGCCTAAGGCATCGGTGTTCCATTCTGGCGCATCTCTGTTTTCTGTGGCCACAAAGGTGGGTTCACCTCCCATGGTCAGGCGAACATCGCCTTCTATCAGTTGTGCATCGACTTGATCACCCAAGGCCAAGACTTCCGCCCACTGTTCTTCTGAGTAAGGCTTGGTCACACGCGGCGATTCATGGATGCGTGTGATCGACATTTCGTGACTGAATTCAACTTCGGCTTCATCCATCAAGCCTTCAATGGGCGCAGCGCCAGAAGGTTGCGGCGTACAAGCCAAAGGTATGTGGCCTTCACCTGCCAATAGACCCGAAGTGGGGTCGAGTCCAATCCAACCCGCACCGGGTAAATAAACTTCACACCATGCGTGTAAATCGGTGAAGTCGACTTCTGTGCCGCTGGGACCTTCAAGTGATTTGATATCGGGGGTTAATTGAATCAAATAGCCAGAGACAAAACGCGCAGCCAAGCCCAAGTGCCGCAAGAGTTGCACCAAGAGCCATGCGGAGTCACGGCAAGAGCCGCTTTGAAGTTGGAGCGTTTCTTCAGGCGTTTGAACACCTGGTTCCATTCGTATCAAGTAGTTGATGTCTTGATAAACACGCTGGTTGATTTGAACTAAGAAATCGATGGTCCTTTGCCGTTTTCTGTCCAATTGACTCAAATACTTTTTGAACAAAGTGGTAGTTGGCAGTTTGTCCAAGTACGCAGCGAGTTCTTCTTTGAGTGCTGGTTCATAGGTTAGAGGCACATGTTCAGCACTGGGCTCTAAGAAGAAGTCAAAGGGGTTGAAGACCGCCATTTCTGTGACCAAGTCGACAGTGACTTTGAATGCTGTCGTTTTTTGGGGAAAGACCAAACGGGCTTGGTAATTTGAGAAAGGATCTTGTTGCCAATTGATGAAGTGCTCTGTGGGCTCAACCCGTAAGCTGTAAGACAAAATTCGGCTACGGCTGTGCGGTGCTGGTCGAAGGCGAATCACTTGCGGCCCCAACTGAACGGGGCGGTCGTATTTGTAATGCGTGACGTGATGCAGTGCGACGTGAATGGACATAAATGCAAGTAAGCGCAACAGCGGCTGCATCGAAAGAGCAGCTTGGGCTGTCTAAACTAGCAAAAGCCGCGCCATGGTGGGCATTGAGAAAGGCTCAGCATGTTGAAACTGACGCCTTGGATGGCAATTGGCTGGGTTTTGGGTACTTACTTGCAGCTCCAGCAAGAAGAAATTTGGCAAGCCAAGGCCATCCTTCTTTCAGCCGTGGTTTGTCTGGTACTTTGTGCATGCGCTTGGGCATTGCACAAATTGAGCCTGGCCAGTTGCTTTGAAAATCAACTGACATCTCCCATGTTCAGAATGCTAAGCATGGTGAGCCTGCTAACGGCCGCAGCCGCCTTGTCTTTGTCCATCGTCAATGCGCGTTGTTTGTTGCAAGATCATCGGCAACTTGTTCGCGACATTGAAGGGCAAGACATTCGCGTGACTGGCATGGTGGCCTCGCTTCCAATGCAAAACACCCATGGGGTGAGGTTCAAGTTTGAAGTTCATGCTGCAAGATTCGAAGAGACCCATGCCCCCCTCAAGCTCCCTGCATGGGTTGAATTAAATTGGTATGACCGTGAGGGCGGCGGCATGGGGGATGCCATAGCTTGGGGGGATCTTCATCCCGGTGATACATGGCAGTTTGTTGTTCGCTTTAAAGCGGTCCATGGCTTGCGAAATCCGGGAGGCTTTGATGAGGAGTTGTGGCTTTGGGCTCAGGGCGTGATGGCAACGGGTGCCGTGCGATCTGGGAAGAGTCATTCTGCACCTCAAAAACTCAGCGCCTCGGGGTCTTTCCCAATCTCTCAAGCGCGGCAATTCATTCGCTCGCAGATTGCAATGACTTTGGTTTCGGTTGATCCTCCTGCAGGAAGTCATGCGGGAGTCATTGCAGCTTTGGTGATGGGTGATCAAGGTGCCATACAGCACGCAGATTGGGATCTGTTCCGAGCCACAGGCGTTGCGCATTTGATGAGCATCTCTGGCTTGCACATTACTTTATGGGCTTGGTTATTTGCCAAATTGATTGGCCATCTGTGGCGCTGGACCGCCTTGACTGGAAGTGCCTTGTGTTTGCGTTGGCCAGCCCCAGTTGTCTCGACGTGGGGAGGCGTCAGCCTGGCAACGCTTTACGCCCTGTTTGCCGGATGGGGTTTGCCGGCGCAAAGAACGGTCCTTATGTTGTGGGTCATTGTCTTCGTGCAAAGTTTAGGTTTGCGATGGCCACGAATTTGTGTATGGGCGCTGGCGTTCTGGGTCCTGGTTGTTTGGGACCCTTGGGCGCTCTTACAGGCAGGTTTTTGGCTGAGTTTTATCGCAGTGGGTGCGCTCATGCTTGGCACGCCTTTGCATTTGTCGTTGCGCACCAAAATGAGGACAAGCGACCCCGAATTGGTGCAAGAAAATGACGCTAAGCCTTTGCGCCTCAATATGGGTACCTCGATCTGGCTCGGATTTTTGGCGTTGGCCAAAGAGCAGTGGGTGGTCATGCTGGCCTTAACGCCTTTGTCCATCTTGTTTTTTGGCCAAGTTTCAGGGGTTGGCATTTTGGCCAACTTCATTGCGATTCCTTGGGTCACTTGGGTGGTGACCCCTGTCGCCATGTTGGGCATGCTTTATTCGCCTTTTTGGCAACTGGCTTTGATACTTCTGCAACCGCTCATGGGTTTGTTGGAAATGATGGCCGAATTGCCGGGCAGCGTTTGGAACATGCCGGTGCCACCCTTGGCCATCGCAGCCGTTGCTGTGTTAGGTGGCCTCCTGCTGCTGCAGACTTGGCCTTGGGCCATACGCTGCTGGGGCATTTTGTTTTTACTGACCGCTTTTTTGTGGCAAGAACCTAGACCTTCGCACGGGCATTTTGACTTGTGGTTTGCAGACGTTGGACAAGGCAACGCCGTCGTTTTGCGAACGGCGAACCACGCTTTGTTGTACGACGCAGGGCCGGCGTATTCAGAAAATTCAGATGCGGGTCAAAAAGTTTTGGTACCCCTCATGTCTCGAATGGGGGTTCAACTCGACCGCCTTGTTTTGAGCCATCGCGACCTAGACCACACGGGGGGCGCGAAAGCCGTGATGGAAGCGCATCCCAATGCAGAGGTTTGGTCTTCATTGGAGACGGATCATCCCCTTGCAAAAATCCGTCCTGTTCATGCGTGTTTGGCTGGACAAAAGTGGCAATGGGATGGCGTTCAATTTGAATTTTTGCATCCTGCGCCAACAGACTACCAGGCTAAATCGTCTTCGAATGCCATCAGCTGTGTCTTAAGAATTGACGCGCATCAAGAGGGCGCTCAATCAAAAGGACCGCAGCAGATTGAGCTGAAAATGGCCAGTGCACTGTTGGTGGGCGACATTGAAGCACCCCAAGAAATTTCTTTGCTGCAACGATCAGTGCTTGAACCTGTTGGGGTGCTTTTGGTGCCGCACCATGGCAGTCAAACTTCATCGACCGAGTCTTTCATTGGCACAGTGATGCCGCAGTGGGCTGTGGTTCAATCTGCCTATCGCAATCGATATGGTCATCCCGCACCGAAAGTGGTCGAACGTTACGAATCGATGGGTGTTAAGTTGGTAGCCTCGCCCACTTGTGGCGCGGCCTATTGGCAAAGCGCTCAGCCGGAAAAGCTTCAGTGTGAGAGGGCATTGCGTAAAAGGTACTGGCATTACCAAAGCCATTGAGGCCACCAAAGTCTTCCCGAGGGCTTTGGCGGGTATGCATCTTGCTATTTAAACCATCAGGAGTGAAGTCAGATGCAGCGATTCGATGAGATGTACAGCCAGGCAACGGCCACCACGGCGGGTAGCCCAGTTCGAGCCCATTACAAAGCTTATGCCGATTGGCTGGCAGGGCAAAGCGAGCAAGTCATGCTCGCGCGCCGCGAAGAAGCCGAGATGATCTTCAGGCGAGTGGGTATCACTTTCGCGGTTTACGGCGACAAGGATGAGTCAGGTTCAGGCACCGAGCGGCTCATTCCTTTTGACTTGATTCCCAGAATTATTCCGGCCAACGAATGGCAAAGCATGGAACGAGGCTTGGTGCAACGCGTCACGGCCCTTAATCGTTTCATTCATGATGTTTACCATGATCAAGAAATCATCAAAGCGGGTCTAATTCCTGAAGAACAAATTTTGCGGAATGCCCAATTCCGCCCCGAGATGATGGGTGTGGATGTGCCGCTTCAAATTTACTCTCACATCAGCGGCATTGACATCGTTCGTGCACCCAATGCACAAGGCGAGGGCGAGTATTACGTTTTAGAAGACAACTTGCGCGTCCCCAGTGGCGTCAGTTACATGCTGGAAGACCGCAAGATGATGATGCGTCTCTTCCCCGACCTGTTCAATCGCCACCGCGTTGCACCCGTGGCGCACTACCCCGACTTGTTGCTTGAAACACTTCGAGCTTCCAGTCCTGCCGCATCGGCTGAGCCTACCGTTGTGGTGCTGACGCCCGGCATGTACAACAGCGCTTATTTTGAACACGCATTCTTGGCGCAACAAATGGGCGTAGAGTTGGTTGAGGGACAAGACCTGTTTGTCAAAGATCAATTTGTATACATGCGAACAACGCGGGGCCCGAAGCGAGTCGATGTCATTTATCGGCGCGTCGACGATGACTTTTTAGATCCTCAGGTTTTCAGGCCCAACTCAACTTTGGGTTGTGCTGGTTTGATGGCCGCGTATCGGGCGGGCAATGTGGCCATTTGCAATGCAGTTGGAACTGGCGTGGCCGATGACAAATCTATCTACCCCTATGTGCCTCAGATGATTGAGTTTTACTTGGGAGAAAAACCCATTCTCAAAAATGTCCCTACGTACATGTGCCGCAAATCCGAAGATTTGGCCTACACACTGGCCCATCTCAAAGATTTGGTGGTGAAGGAGGTCCATGGTGCTGGCGGGTATGGGATGTTGGTAGGACCCGCCGCGACCCAAGCTGAAATTGAAGATTTCAGAGAGGCTTTGTTGGCCAACCCCTCTGGCTACATTGCGCAACCGACATTGAGTTTGTCGAGTTGCCCCACCTATGTTGAAAGTGGCGTCGCACCTAGGCACATCGATTTACGGCCCTTTGTTTTAAGCGGTCGAACCGTTCAGATGGTGCCAGGCGGCCTCACGCGTGTGGCTTTGAAGGAAGGGTCATTGGTGGTCAATTCATCGCAGGGCGGTGGCACCAAAGACACATGGATTCTTCAGTCTTAAGCGCCCAATCAGTCTTTGAAAGAACAACCATGCTAAGCCGAACTGCTGATCATTTATTCTGGATGTCGCGCTACACCGAGCGCGCAGAAAACACAGCGCGCATGCTGAATGTGAGTTATGAAACCTCCTTGTTGCCACAGTCCAGTGCCACGGTTCAATCGGGCTGGGAAGGCTTGCTGTCTATCAGTGAATTGTTGCAGGCCTACACACGAATCCATGGCGAGGTGAAAGCACACAATGTGATGCAGTTCATGGTCATGGACCCCAACAATCCATCGTCCATTATTTCGTGTTTGCGTGCAGCCCGAGAAAACGCTCGCGCCGTCAGAGGTGCGTTAACGACTGAAGTTTGGGAAACGCAGAATCAAACTTGGTTAGAAGTCAATCGCATGATTCGTTCTGGCGAATTTGAGGCGGATCCCGGTAAATTTTTTGAATGGGTGAAGTTCAGATCGCATCTTTCGAGAGGTGTGACGGTGGGCACCATGCTGATGGACGAATCTTTGCACTTCATGCGCCTGGGTACATTCTTAGAGCGTGCAGACAACACTGCACGGTTGGTCGATGTCAAATTTCATGCGGTTCAAAACGATCGATTTGGGGCAGTACCCATCGCGGCCAATTTGGTTCAGCAAATGCAATCGCAAGCCATGCCAGCGGATTCACCCTTGGATGTTTCGCAAGAGTTTGATTTTTACCATTGGAGTGCCATCCTCCGAAGTGTCAGCGGTTTTGAAATCTATCGCAAGGTTTACCGCGATGTGATTCGTCCTGACCGTGTGGCTGAGTTGTTGATTTTGCGTCCGGACATGCCGCGTTCTTTGCATGCCAGCATGAATGAAGTTCTCAATAACCTTCAGGCGGTGACAGACAACCCTCAAAGTGAAACGGTTCGTCACGCGGGTAAATTACGTTCTGACCTGGCGTATGGCCGAATTGATGAAATCTTGGCAACTGGTTTGCATGCCTATCTCACGCAATTTTTAGAACGTGTCAATGTCTTGGGCGGTAGAATCAGTCGAGAATTCTTAATGCCACAGGTAGGGTAATTGAGCCAAGTTTTAACCGAATTAAAGGGTCATCCAATTGTCTCTGGTCTGAACGCTGTTGTCGGCGACGAAGGCAGTGGCAAAACACGCTTTCTTTGGCAATTGTGCGACGCACAACCTAACGCTGTTTGCTTAAACACAAGACTGCCAGATCTGGATCAACTCAGTGCCGAAGAATTTTTGGCGCAACGCAAAAGCTGCCACGCGCAGTGGTCGGATCGCTTGTGCCAAGAGCTGAGCACGGCGCTCGACCTGAATGTGCACTTGGGTAAAAAGTTGTTCATGCTCTCGACAGGCAGTCGACGCAAAGTTGCCCTGGTTGCTTTGCTTTCATCGGGCGCGCAATACATTTGCCTTGATCAACCTTTTGCGGCGTTGGACCAAGCTTCAGTTGCTGTACTTTGCGAATTTTTAAACGACATGGCCGACAATCCATCTCGTGCTTGGTTGGTAGCCGATTACGAAGCCGATCCAAAAATCAATTGGGCCAACGTGATTCGACTTTAAATTTTATTGAGATGATCAGCTACTGATAGCCCACCCTGTTAAAGCCAACCCTGCCGCCACACAGTGTCGTTTTGCAGATCACGCCAAGCAATGACCTGCGTGGTTTTGGAGAATACTGCTTCAATTTCCACAGATTCAATCGGATCGGTCGGCTGTTCAGGCTGTATCACACGACTCACTAAAAAGTGCTTTTGTTTGGCGATAGGTTTGACAGCAGTCCACTTCGTGAGAAGTAATTTTTTAGGGTTCAAAGGGTTCATGCGTGAATGAACTCAGGGCTTAGCCTTGATTTCGCGGTACACGGCCTCACCCAATTCAATGACCACCAAGGCGAAGTAGCTTCCTTATGTAAACCGAATGAAAAGCACTTCATCGCTTAACGTGGCGGAATGAAATAAAAGTCGCCGATAACTTGGTCGTAGATCGCGGGCACCTGCTCGTGGCCTATGCTGAGTGCAACCTCCACAACCTTCTTTCTGACTTCCCGCACTACGTTATCAACCCTAATGCCTGGAGCGAACATTTCCTCGAGCAAAATGCGGGTGAACAGGCCATTGGGGCTTCTGTCCCCTGGGCCGACCTTATCCAGCGCCTGCTGTCCGAAGCCTGCCGAGAATATGATCATTTGCCCTGATGCAGCCGTAGTTGGTGCTAGGCCGCGTCCGCCGATGGCGCGGCCCCGCCTAGGAAAAGGATTGTCCCGGCAAGCGTCTATGAGTGCGAGAGTGAACTTCGCTTTTTTCTCGCTCATGTCATCCAGCAATCGCTGAAGTTGCATGGCCTCATCTTTCACCTGGTCCTCGGACTCGCCCTTGATATCAGTGGGGAGAAGGTAGTTTGTGCCCCCAAGCTGCAATCCATGCCCAGCATAAAAAAATAGCACTTCATCACCGCTATTTACGCTCTCCTTGAATTGACGAATCGTCGCCCGCATTCCCTTATCAGACAAGTCAGTCTTGAAGGTAATGTTATAGCCAAGATCGGACAGGCTTTTCGCCATCGCTTCAGCGTCGGCTCGAGCGTTCTGCAACCTAGCGACAAATTCATACGTGTCATTACCGATGATTAGCGCTTTCTTGTGTGGAAGCGTTGCTATGCGAATCGACTTGTCAATCGTGGGTTTCGCAGGTTCAACGTTCTCGACTTTCGTTTGCATACGCTCCTTCTCCCTGCGCTCTATCTCGACCGTAATCTTCTGTCGCAATTCTTCCTCTAATTTGGTCCGATCCAATTGGCTACCTGCAGGCCTTGTTTCACTTGTCTGGGGCGATGGGGCAGGGCGACATTTGTCTGGGTTCTTAGCGCACTCGAAGAAATTGACCTGGGCGCTACCGTTACCGCAAAGGAGCAGGCCGAGCATGCAAACCCAGACTTTACTGACGGAACTGAATGACATATGCCTCTCCTCCTTTAAAATTCAACTGCATTTCCCCAGTGATTTTCTGTCTCCAGAAGCTGTAGGAAACATCGCCAAAGTTGAATTCACCCTGGCGGTCTGGAACACACTGAATAGGAATCTTAAATCGCTTGTCTGATTTCAGAAGCGCATAAAGTCTCTCAATTCCTTTCATATGCGATTCAAAAATGTCAAGCTCATATCGGCATAATTCACTTCCGTCAAAGCCGAAAATTCCTGCGCTTTTGCTCCCCATGGTAAGTAGAACAGGGGCTCTGTTGCCAGATTTATCAACGAGGTCGGCTGCAAGCTTGAAAGATTCGTCAAGCAGCAATTCATCGTCATGCGACTTCCAGAGGGCGCGTTTATGTCCGTTGATCGTTGACTCCGTTTCAAGTACTGACCTACAACCGCAGACCTGCTTGACGTCAGGGGGCAACAATGACAGCTTCTCTTCAAACATCCGCTTGTTGCAACCGTCTTCCGTGAGCTTTCGGTCGGCGGCGGTGATACTTCCGTTCCAGCGGGTATAGGTCCATGCGCTGATAGGGCAGAAACGTGGGGGCGAGTAGACGATCCAGTCGGCTGTGGTAGCGCGGTTGGCATAGGCACCTTGTTGAATCTGCAACTGGTACTGGAACCAGGGAAGGCTCATGATCGGTCTGACCTCTCCAGATTGCATCCTTACATCAACAAGCTGGAATTGCGCCAATGCGCTTACATGAAAGGCAATTATCGACAGTAGGAAAAAGAGTGTCCTCATCACGAATGCGCCAGGTGCGTTGTATATGGACCAGTTTAGCTCCAAAGCGGGCGGTGACACGTTTAGGCATAACGCATTATTACATCCTAGATTAAATTACGAACTGCAATAGGGTTTGAGGAGGCGTAAAACATCTCGTGAGGTATCTTAAATCCCAGTTGCAATCTTGGCCAACTCTGCCGCCAAACACTGTCGTTTTACAGCGCACGCTACTGGATGATTTGCGTGGCTTTCGATAACAGCGATTCGATTTCCACCAACTCGACAGGATCAGTTTCAACTTCAGGTTGAATCACCTGACTCACCCAAAAGTGCTTTTTTTGTCAATGGGCTTGAAAGCGGTTCATTTGGGCAGCCGCAGTTATTTGAGATTGAGGGGGTTTATGAGTGAAAGCCTTCAGGGCTTGGCCTTGATTTCTCGGGCTACGGCCTCGCCTAACTCAATCACCGCCATGGCGTAGTAACTACTCCAGTTGTAACGTGTGATGGCGTAAAAATTTTCGGTGCCGGCCACATAGCTGGGGGGTGCGTCGCCATTCAAAAGTTCAATCAAGGCCAATGGACCGGTGTGATTCAAAGCATCGCCCTCTAGAACGGCACCCTTTGCCAAAAAGCTGGGCACACTGAAGGTTGGCAGAATATCAGGGGCCATCAAGGCATCCATGTCGAGTTTGGATGCATCAAATTGAACAGGGTAGTGGGTTGGCATGCCAGGACGCCATTGAAACGCCTTGAAGTAGTTGGCGACAGATCCGATCACATCAGTTTGATTGGCAAACAAATCGATGTGTTTGTCGCCGTCAAAATCAATGGCGAAACGAGCCCAACTGGAAGGCATGAATTGCGGCAAGCCCAAAGCGCCCGCATAACTGCCCTTGATGCTCGAAGGCTTCATTTTTTCTTGGTGCGCAAGCACCAAAAAATGGGCCAGTTCTTTGGAGAAAAAAGCTTGCCTCTCAGCCGCTCGAGGGTGTGCTGATGGAAAGTCAAAGGTCAGTGTGCTGAGTGCATCCAGTGTTCGGAAATTGCCAGTATGCCGACCATAAAAAGTTTCTACGCCAATGATGCCCACCACCAGCCACGCAGGGACCCCAAATTGATCTTCTGCCTCTTGCAAAATTTTTTGGTTCTGCTTCCAAAACTGCACGCCTGCTTCGATGCGTTTGGGCTCAATGAACCTGGCTTGGTAAGCAATCCAATTCTTTTTGTTGACTTGAGTGGGCGGGAGTATCAGCTTGGGGATGCTAGGAATGAAGCGTGCCTGAGCCAATTGGCTGTTGACCCACTTGGGGTCCAATTGATATTCTTTCGCCGTTTTATCAGCCCAAGCTGTGACATCTTTGCGCTTGGCATAGGTTGGCCCTTGTACGCTGTTGGTTTTGGCAGTTTTGGATTTAGGTTTTTTGGACGGCTCAGCGGCATGCAGACTGACAGATAAAGCTGCACAAAGCATGATCCCAATCAAAGACAAAATTCGCATGACGACAGTTTAGCCTTTGAATTGGGTGATGGTGTCGTGATAAGCTGGAATCTTCAAAATTTGAACTTCAACGGTCCAGTTTCAAAGCAAATCATTTATGGGCGCTACAGGCTATTTCACTCACGCAGATTGTCGTCTTCATGAAATGGGGGTCGGCCATCCCGAATGTCCCCAGCGGCTAGATGCCATCGAGGATCGTTTGCTCATCACGGGTTTGGACCACGCCCTGCAAAGACGAGAGCCTACCCCTGCTTCTTTGGCCGACATTGAGCTGGCTCACGGGCGCATGTACATAGCCTCCTTAAGGGGTTTGAGTGACGCGCTCATTGAGGACATGCAAGCGGGGGGACCTTCTCATACGGCGCTTGATCCTGATACTTCCATGAATTCCCATACTTGGAATGCCGCATTGAGATCGGCAGGCGCGGCATTAGACGCCACTGATGCTGTCATTGCGGGTGATTTAGAAAACGCTTTCTGTGCCGTCCGCCCGCCTGGACACCATGCTTGCCATGACAAGGCCATGGGCTTCTGCTTTTTCAACAATGTGGCCATTGCGGCCAAATATGCACTGGAGCGACATGGGTTGCAGCGTGTGGCCATTGTTGACTTTGATGTTCATCACGGCAATGGCACAGAAGACATTGTGGCTGGGGACGATCGAATCTTGATGGTGAGTTTTTATCAACACCCTTTCTATCCAGAAGGGGGCGCCTTAAAACACGACACCAATTTGGTGAACTTGCCGGTACCTGCCTATACCAAGGGCATGGACATCCGTGAACTCATCGAGATGATCTGGATCCCTCGTTTGGAAGCGCATCAGCCTGAATTAATTTTCATCAGTGCAGGTTTCGATGCTCACCGCGAAGACGACCTAGGGCAACTTGGCTTGGTGGAGCAAGACTATGTTTGGATGACCCAACGCATCAAAGACATCGCACAAAAATATGCCAAAGGCCGCATTGTGAGTTGTTTGGAAGGGGGCTACAACCTGAGCGCTTTGTCGCGCAGTGTTGAAGCACACCTTCGTGTTTTGGCAGATGTTTAAAGAGGGACTTGGTTTTGAGAAAAGCGCCCAGCATGATGAATGACCCCGCCTTGTGGTGGAGCAGTTTGAATCCCAATCAAGCGGCCTTAGAGCTCTTGATGTTTGGTGCATGCATTGCGTTGGCTTTGCTCATCGTCATGGCGCTGCGCCGTGTCACCCTTCAGTGGGAGTTGTCCGTTCTTTTGGGCAGAAAACTCATTGATGGGGTTTTGTTTCCCGTTTTGCTTTTAGGTTTGGTTTTTGCAACCAGAGCGGTCTGGGCTCAATCCAATCCTGTATGGGTATTTGACTTTTTAGTGCCAGTCTGCGTGTCTCTGGCTGCCATACGTTTAGGTGTCAAGGTTTTACAAGCCACTTTCAAACAGGCCGCTTGGGTTCGACCAGTCGAACGGAGTTTGTCCTGGGTGGCATGGGGCGCTGTGGTTTTGTGGTTGACTGGATTGTTGCCCTTAATTTTGGAGGAGTTGGATCAAATCCAATGGAAGGTGGGAGCATCTCACTTATCACTCCGAACCTTGTTAGAGGGCGGCCTGACGGCGGGCTTGGTCTTGTTGCTCACCCTTTGGGTGTCCTCTGCAGTTGAGGCGCGTTTGCTCAAATCATCCTCTGGAAGCGAGCTGTCCCTGCGCAAAGCGGTTAGCAACGCAGTGACTTCTCTTTTGTTATTCCTCGGCCTCATGTTGTCCCTGTCAGCTGTCGGCATCGATCTCACCGCGCTTTCGGTACTGGGCGGTGCGGTCGGTGTGGGCATTGGTTTTGGATTGCAAAAACTGGCAGCCAACTACGTCAGTGGCTTTGTGATCTTGGCCGAGCGCAGCATGCGCATAGGTGACAGCGTCAAAGTAGATGGTTTTGAGGGCCGCATTTCGGACATCAAAGCGCGCTATACCGTCATCAGAGCACCCAATGGCCGTGAATCCATTGTGCCCAACGAGATGCTCATTAACAGCCGTGTCGAAAACTTGTCCTTGGCTGATTCGAGAGTTTTGCAAAGCACAGCAGTGTCGGTAGGCTATGGGTCAGATGTGCATCAGGTGATGGCTTTGTTAACTCAATCTTGCGTGAGCCAAGACAAAGTTCTGAAGGACCCTGCACCGTTCGTCACGCTGTCCAATTTTGGCACTGACGGCTTAGAGTTTGGCGTTCACTATTGGGTTGATGAGCAACAAGCGGGCTTGCTCACATTGAAGTCGGAAATTAATGTGGCCATCTTGGCCGTTTTGCGTGCGCATGACATTGAGATTCCATTCCCACAGCGCGTTGTGCACACGCGAAATTTAGCGTGAGTGCAGCTGTGCTCGCAAAACCTGCGCGCACATTGACACCGCAGTATTGGCTTCTTGCATGACACGCCCCATGGTGATGAAGCCATGAATTTGACGTTCAAAACAAACATACTGCGTTGAAACGCCAGCCTTGGACAAGGCGTCTGCGTACATCAGTCCTTCGTCTCGCAAGGGATCGTATCCCGCTGTCAAAACAAAAGCAGGTGGCAAACCTGAATGATTCTCGGCCCATTGGGGAGAGGCCCGCCAATCTTTGGCGTCATGGCGATCGCGCAAATAGTTGGTGGTGTAGTACGCAATGGAATCTTTGGTGAGCATATAGCCCTGCCCATTGGCGTGATAGGAGGGCGTGTCTTGCCACATGATGGTGGCAGGGTAGATGAGCAGCTGAAACGCGGGTTGAACAGGATGGCTGCGCAATTGCAAGCAAGCGGCGGCAGTGAGGTTGCCACCTGCACTGTCACCACCGATGGCGATGCGCTTTGCATCGATGCCTAATTGTTTTGCATTTTCAAAGGCCCACTCAAAGGCGGCGACGGCATCCTCGAAGGCCGCCGGAAATTTGTGCTCAGGCCCCATTCTGTAATCGACAGAGATCACAACAACATCGGCTTGCAAACACAGGCTGCGACACAAAACATCGTGTGTGTCGAGGTCGCCAATGGTCCAGCCACCGCCGTGCAGATAGACCAAAGCTGGCAGCGCTTTTTCCGACTGGGCACTGAACGGGTGATAAACCCTGACGGGAACATGAATGCCGTTGTAGGACACCCGCAGGTCTTCCGTCTTGAAGACTTCAGGCGCATCCGGTTGTGTGAAGGAACGCCTAGACCTGTATGAAGCCCGAGCCTCTGTGGGAGAAAGGGTGTTAACGGGCGGTACCCCTTTGTCAATCATGAGTTGCATCAATGCTTGAGCTTGCGGATCTAACATAGCGCGGTCTTTCAAAACAAAGGGATTAGAAAAGAGGCAGGGATTTCCCAATCAACAACTTAATTGTCCATCAAGGAGGGTAAGTACAAGCTGATCTCAGGAAAGAACAACAAGATGGCCAAAGTCACAACTTGCATGGCAACGAAGGGCCAGCAACCCCGGAAAATGGTGCCAAGCCCCACCTTGGGCAACAAGGTGTTTAGAACAAATAAGTTCATGCCAACGGGTGGTGAAATCAAACCAATTTGAATGACCATCACGATCAATACGCCAAACCAAACAGGATCAAAACCCAGTTGCATCACAATGGGAAAGAAGAGGGGGATGGTCAGCAAAACCATGGTCAACTCTTCCATGACAGTCCCCAAGATGATGTAGATGATCATCATGGCACCGACCACCATCACGGGTGAGAGTCCCAAGTGAGTGATCCATTCTTTCAAGTCATTTGGCATGGTTGTGAAGTTCACAAAGTTGGCAAATACCGTGGCTGCAATCAGCAAGGTGAACAACATGGCTGTGGTTCTTGCAGACTCCACCAGAATGCTGATGAGTGAATCCCAAGTGAGTGCTTTACGACCCCACGCAAAAAAGAATGCACCGGCAGCGCCCATGCCGGCACCTTCCGTGGCTGTGAAGATGCCGCCGTAAATACCGCCCAACACCACAATCACCAATAACAAAACCCCCCAAATACCCCGCAATGCTTCTAAACGCTGTTTCCAGGTGAACTTCTCGCCAGCAGGTGCATGTTCGGGATTGCGCAGTGTCATCAAGACAACAGCCAACATGAGCAAGATGGCAGTCAAGATGCCAGGCAATACGCCAGCGGCAAACAATTTGCCAATGTGAGTTTCGGTCACGATGCCGTAAATCACCATGATGGTGGAGGGGGGGATCATGATGCCCAAGGTGCCACCAGAAGCAATGACGCCCGTCGACAGGGCATCGCTGTATCCTAATTTTTTCATGGAGGGGTAAGCCACTTTACTCATGGTGGCCGCGGTGGCAATGGAGGAGCCGCAAATGGCACCAAACCCAGCACATGCCGCAATGGTGGCATGCGCCAAACCACCTTTTCGATGACCAATGAAGGTGTAGGCAGCGTGGAACAATTCATGGGCCAAACCGGCACGGGCCACAAAGTTGCCCATCAAAATGAACAGTGGAATGACAGACAAGGTGTAGGCAAAACCTGTTTCTTGAACCACTTGTGCGGTACTGGCCAGAGCGGGCATCCAACCGCGCGTGAGGCCAATGCCAATCACGCCAACCAGACCCATGGAAAAAGCCAAAGGCATGCGCAGAAGCGCCAAAGCAAAGATGGCTACGAATCCTAATAAAGCTTCGGTCACAGGACACCCCCTTCTGATTCTTCGTCTTCACGCAAAGGGCTGAAAACCAGAATCAGGTGAACAATGCCGGCCAGGGCACACATGAAGCCCATGCCCATGATGAAGGGGGCTTTAGAAATTTTGAGTTGAGCGGTGGTTTCGCCATAGGCGGCAAAGTCGATGCCTGTCGAGATCATGAGCCAACCCAATCCCAGCAGCGCCACGCAGCAAAATAAATTGACCAAAGACTTTTGGAACTTGACAAAAGAGGGGGGCCAAAAACCATCGAGTGAATCGAACAGCACATGCTCGCCTTTGCGTGAAACCAAGGGGAGTGCACCAAAGATAACCACCACCATCAACAACTCCGTCAACTCCAACGAGCCTGTGATGGAGTGACTTAAAAACTTGCGGCCAGAAACATCCAAAAATGTCAGGACCATGATGCCAAACAAGGCCAGTCCGGAAATGAGGCTGCAAAGCCTGTCTAAAAATTTATTCACAAAAAGAATTCCAATGCATCAAAAAAAAGCGGCACCCTCAATTTTGACAGGTGCCGCTTGCGGTTGAATGACAAACGCAAAATGCGTTTGCCACTTAATTATTTTTCGAGCTTGGCAATTTCAGCACGGAATTCAGCCAACACCTTGGCTGGGTCTTTCAAGCCCTTGGCTTTTGAAGCAGCAATCCAGTTTTCTTCCAAAGATTTGGTTTTGGCTTTCACGTCTGCCACAAACTTGGCATCGGCTTTGGTTACCAGCACATTGTTGGCTTGCATCAGGCCATAGGCGCGGCGGTCAACCTTGTCCCAGCCACGACCAAAAATACGAGCGGCAGTTTCACCAGAGATGGCATCCACCGCTTTTTTGTCTTCGGCAGACAGCTTGTCGTACTTGGCTTGGTTCATCATGAAAACAAAGCTGGTGTTGTACAAGCCACCGGGGAATGTGGTTGCGTGCTTGATGATCTTGTCGATTCTGAAAGACTCGGTTGATTCAGCGGGGAACAAAGTGCCGTCCATCACGCCAGAGGCTAACAACTCATAGGAGTCAGGTGCTGGCTTGAGCGTCACGTTCATGTTCAATGCCTTTGACATGTCATTGACCATGCCACCGCCAACGCGGAATTTAAGGCCCGTCAAATCTTCCACTTTGGCGATGGGGCGTTTGACGTTGAAAACCATGCCTGGACCGTGAGAGAACAAAGACAAAACTTTGACGCCTTGGTGTTCAGAGGCAAATTCTGGATATTTAGAGCTGACACGGCTCAAGGCCACAGAGATGGACTCGGCGCTGTTGCCCAAGAAAGGCAATTCAGTCATTTGGGTGTGTACAAAGCGGCCTGGCGTGTAGCCGTGCACGGTGTAGGACAAATCGGCCAAGCCGTTTTTGACCGCATCGTAAGTGCCTGGTGCAGGCGTGACGCCACGGGGAAGAATGTTGCACTTGATACGACCCTTGGTGTTGTTTTCCAACAAGTCGCACCATTCTTTTTGGGCCATGGACGCAGTGTGTGTTGGGGGCAGCCAGCTAGAGACTGTCAAAACAGTTTCGGCTTGAACCACTGGGGCCCATGCGGTCAATGCCAAAAGGGCGGCAGATAAAAGCGACTTTTTCATGGATGAACTCCGGTCAATTAAAAGAGGTGCAAACATTTTGCGAATTTCACAAGGGTTTCAGGACAAAACCCTCCACCCCGCATGGTAATGCCAATTAGCCAACCGATTGGTCGGTAAATTCCCGAATGTTTGAATTTTTTCGAAATCGTTTAGTCATATAAAATCTGAACGATCGTGCTTTTTCGATTCTGTGGCTTGAGAAAATAGCAAATTAAGGCACAATTGACGTTTACGTTAACGTCAATTAAGACGAGTCGTTGGCCAGCAGTTTTATTTCTTGGAGATTAGGCAATGAAAATTCTTGTTCCCGTGAAGCGGGTCGTTGATTACAACGTGAAAGTGCGCGTCAAATCGGATGGCACCGGCGTGGACATCGCCAACGTCAAAATGAGCATGAACCCCTTTGATGAAATTGCTGTTGAAGAAGCGGTTCGTCTGAAAGAAAAGGGCATTGCCACAGAAGTGATTGCCGTTTCATGTGGTGTCACACAGTGTCAGGAAACTTTGCGCACCGCCATGGCCATTGGTGCAGATCGCGGAATTTTGGTCGAGACACCTGCCGATTTAGAGTTGCAACCCTTGGCGGTTGCCAAGTTGCTCAAAGCCTTGGTCGACAAAGAGCAACCTGGTTTGATCATTTTGGGCAAGCAAGCCATTGACGATGACTGCAACCAAACAGGTCAAATGTTGGCCGCCTTGGCCGATTTGCCTCAAGCTACTTTTGCTTCCAAAGTGGAAGTCGTTGATGGCAAAGTGCAAGTCACACGTGAAATTGATGGTGGCCTTGAAATTTTGTCCTTGTCCATGCCAGCAGTCATTACCACCGACTTGCGTCTGAACGAGCCCCGCTACGTGACGTTGCCCAACATCATGAAGGCCAAGAAAAAACAACTTGATATTTTCAAACCAGAAGACCTGGGTGTTGATGTCGCACCACGCATTGCCACCTTGAAAGTTTCTGAGCCACCCAAGCGCTCTGCGGGTATCAAGGTACCTGACGTGGCCACTTTGGTCGACAAGCTAAAAAATACATCGAAGGTCATCTAATTAATTTGCGTGACAGACCCAGATTTGCTGAGCAAACAGAGTCTGTCTTCAACTGATCAAGGAAATTTCATGAGTTCATTAGTTATTGCAGAACACGACAACGCTTCCATCAAGGGCGCAACTTTGAATACGGTGACTGCTGCTCTTGCATGCGGCGGTGAAGTGCATGTGTTGGTGGCGGGTCACAACGCGGGTGCCGCTGCACAAGCTGCCGCCCAAATTGCTGGCGTTTCCAAAGTCATTCATGCTGATGCAGAAGGTCTGGCGCATGGCTTGGCCGAGAACGTGGCCGCCCAAGTGTTGGCCATCGCTGGCAATTACACACACATTTTGTTTCCTGCAACAGCCGGTGGCAAAAACGTCGCGCCTCGTGTTGCCGCCAAGTTGGACGTTGCCCAATTGAGCGACGTGACATTGGTGGTCTCTGCCGACACTTTCGAGCGCCCCATTTACGCTGGAAATGCCATTGCCACAGTGCAAAGCAAAGACGCTGTCAAGGTGTTAACGGTTCGCACCACAGGTTTTGATGCAGCAGCCGCTACAGGAGGCTCTGCCAGTGTTGAAACGACAGCAGCAGCAACCGACAGCGGTAAGAGCGCATTCAAAGGCAGCGAGATTGCCAAGAACGATCGCCCAGAACTCACTGCAGCCAAAATCATTGTGTCGGGCGGCCGTGCACTGGGCAGTGCTGAAAAGTTTGCAGAAGTCATCACCCCCTTGGCTGACAAGCTGGGCGCTGCCATGGGAGCCAGCCGCGCTGCGGTGGACGCAGGTTATGCGCCCAACGATTGGCAAGTGGGTCAAACCGGCAAAATTGTGGCGCCACAGTTGTATGTGGCCTGCGGTATTTCAGGTGCGATTCAGCACTTGGCCGGTATGAAAGACAGCAAGGTCATTGTGGCCATCAACAAAGACCCTGAAGCACCTATTTTCAGTGTTGCAGATTATGGTTTGGAAGCCGATTTGTTTGCGGCTGTGCCCGAGTTGGTCAACGCTTTGTGATGTGTTTGATTTGACTTGACATGTGAGTTTGAAAGGCATCCTCTGTGGTGCCTTTCTTTTATTCGGAGTAGAAAATGACTTATGTAGCCCCCCTCAAAGACATGCTTTTCAACATCGAGCATTTGGCTCGGATTGACCAAGTCGCGCAGTTGCCTGGCTTTGAAGATGCCGGTCTTGAAACAGCGCAGGCTGTTTTGGAAGAGTGCGCCAAGTTAAACCAAGATGTGATTTCGCCTTTGAACTGGGAGGGCGACAAAAATCCATCCGCATTTGCCAACGGTTCTGTGAAAACTACACCAGGTTTCAAAGAAGCCTTCAAGCAGTACGGCGAGGGTGGATGGCAAGGCTTGCAGCACCCCACTGATTTTGGCGGGCAAGGCTTGCCCAAAACCATTGGGGCCGCTTGCGGTGAAATGCTCAACTCGGCCAACATGAGTTTTGCTTTGTGCCCCTTGCTGACGGATGGTGCCATCGAAGCGCTCTTGACCGCAGGCTCAGACGATTTAAAAAACATTTATCTCGAAAAGTTGATTTCAGGTGAGTGGACAGGCACCATGAATTTGACAGAGCCTCAAGCAGGTTCTGATTTGGCTTTGGTGCGCACACGTGCCGAGTCTTTGCCCGATGGCACCTTCAAAATTTTCGGTACCAAAATCTACATCACCTATGGTGAGCATGACATGGCGGATAACATTGTTCACTTGGTGCTGGCGCGTGTTCAAGGTGCCCCCGAGGGTGTGAAAGGCATCAGCTTGTTTGTGGTGCCCAAGTTCATGGTCAATGCCGATGGCAGCCTCGGACAACGCAATGATGTTCACTGTGTGAGCATCGAACACAAAATGGGCATCAAGGCCAGCCCTACTGCTGTTTTGCAATACGGCGATCACGGTGGTGCCATCGGATATTTGGTCGGCGAAGAAAACCGTGGTTTGGAATACATGTTCATCATGATGAATGCTGCGCGTTATGCGGTGGGTGTGCAGGGCATTGCCATTGCCGAGCGGGCCTATCAAAAGGCTGTGCAATATGCCAAAGACCGTGTTCAAAGCCGACCCGTCGATGGCAGCATGAACACCTCTGCGCCCATCATTCATCACCCCGATGTCAAGCGCATGCTCATGACCATGCGTGCAAGCACTGAGGGATGCCGTGCTTTGGCCACTGTGGCTGCTGCGGCTTATGACGCAGCGCATCACCATCCCGATGCAGAAGTGCGCAAACAAAATGCACTGTTCTATGAATTCATGGTGCCCTTGGTCAAAGGCTATAGCACCGAGATGAGCCTAGAAGTCACATCACTGGGCGTTCAAGTTCACGGCGGTATGGGTTTCATTGAAGAAACAGGTGCAGCCCAGTATTACCGTGACGCCAAAATTTTGACCATCTACGAAGGTACAACCGCCATCCAAGCCAACGATTTGGTGGGTCGCAAAACAGCTCGTGATGGTGGACAAACAGCCAAGGCTTTGGCCGGTCAAGTTGAACAAACAGAAATTGAGCTGCTGGCCCATTCCAACGCAGATGCCCAAGCCGTTGGCCGTCGTTTGAAAGCCGCGCGTTTGGCCTTCTTGGATGTGGTTCAATTTGTTGCAGGCAATGCCAAAGGCAACCCCAATGATGTCTATGCGGGCAGCGTGCCTTACCTCATGCTAACCGGCAACTTGATGGCGGGTTGGCAAATGGGTCGGGCTTTGTTGGTCGCCTTAGCGCAGAGTGCGCAAGGCCATGACAAGGCCTTCATGGATGCCAAAGTGACGACCGCACGTTTCTATGCCGATCACTTGTTAAGCCGCGCGCCAGGCGTTCGCGACAGCATTGTGGACGGTGCCAAATGCGTGACAGAGCTTTCTCTAGAAGCTTTCTAAAATTGATTTCTTAATTCGCTTTTAAATTCACTGGAGACTGCATGTCTAAACTGCCCGCTGTTCTGGCCAATTTGCCTTTTCCGGTCATCGCCTCACCTTTGTTCATCATCAGCAATCCCAAGCTGGTCATCGAGCAATGTAAAGCGGGAGTTGTGGGTTCTATGCCCGCCTTGAACGCTCGGCCAGCAGCGCAATTGGAAGAGTGGTTGATTGAAATCACAGAAACTTTGGCGGCATACAACAAGGCCAATCCGGACAAACCCGCTGCGCCTTTCGCCATCAATCAAATTGTTCACAAGAGCAACGATCGCTTGGAACATGACATGGCCATGTGTGTTAAATACAAGGTGCCTATCATCATCACCTCATTGGGTGCGCGTGAAGACATCAATCAAGCTGCGCACAGTTATGGCGGCGTGGTGTTGCACGACATCATCAACAACAAGTTTGCACACAAGGCCATTGAAAAGGGTGCCGATGGATTGATTGCGGTAGCTGCTGGTGCTGGTGGCCATGCAGGTGAAAAAAGTCCGTTTGCATTGATCCAAGAAATTCGCCAATGGTTCGACGGCCCCATTGCTTTGTCTGGCTCAATTGCCACAGGCGATGCCGTCTTAGCAGCGCAAGCCATGGGTGCAGACTTTGCCTACATCGGTTCTGCTTTCATTGCCACGCACGAAGCGCGTGCGGCAGAAGAATACAAGCAAGCCATTGTGGATTGCAATTCCGATGACATTGTTTACAGCAATTTGTTCACAGGTGTTCACGGCAATTATTTAGCGCCCTCCATCAAGGCCGCTGGTCTGGATCCTGCCAACTTGCCAGTGTCAGACCCATCGGCTATGAACTTTGGTGGCGACGCTAAAAAAGCATGGAAAGACATTTGGGGTTGCGGACAGGGCATTGGCGCTGTCAATGCCATTGTTAGCACGGCAGAGCGTGTTGCGAAACTCAAGCAAGAATACGCGCAGGCCCGTGCGCGCTTAGCCATTTAAGCTGTCACGTTCAGTGAAAACGGAGCGGTCAGAACTCATTGACCTGTTGAAGGTTGGTGCCTGCATTCTGATCGTTTGGCACCATTTGGCTTTGTACAGC
>JACCDW010636125.1_pt1 | contig 36718 bp, 32 predicted proteins | sample 7449781 | NCBI WGS metagenome assembly JACCDW01 (sample SAMN15323449, study PRJNA562643) | freshwater metagenome | isolation source: river surface water | place: USA:Blue River Watershed | collected 2017-08-18 | reverse complement strand
TGGAAATGGGGACTCCAAGGATCTTTACCACAAACACATCCTTGGAAGTTATTTCCTCCTCCACCCAATTAGAGAATGTCTTCGGCTTTTGGAAAGCAATATAAAATACAATCTCCATTACAAATTTCTGGATGCCAACTTTGGTTGGATGGGGCTGACCCAAACAATACTGGAACTCCACCCGCAAATGGAACAACTATTTCCACGTGGACGGATAAATCTGGAAACTCAAGAAACTTTTCAGGTGGTGTTAGTCCATCCTATTTTCGCAATGTCTTGAATAACAATGGAATTGTTCGCTTTTCAAGTGGGAATTATTTAGTTTCTGGTTCGGTTCCTTTATTTTCTTCTTCATCCAGTGGTGGAAGTTTCTTTTTTATATTTCAGACAACAAGTAATGAAGGTCAAAAATTTTTACTCACCTATCAGAATCAAGTTTCAGGTACATATTGTCAGACTGAATCTGAAATAGCTATTGATACAGGCAATACAACAGGAAGTGGAAACTTTGGAATTCACAGAGGATGTTCTTACGCGTCCATTGCACCGGCAAATACGATCGCGAGTTCAACATTTTATATGATGGGATTGTTACTTTTAACAACAGGAAACTCTCCTGATAATGTAAATATTTATCAAAATGGAAATTCGTTGACTGTATCTAATGACAATATAGGTTATTATTCGGCGGGTTCCTATCCAAGTGCAAATAATTCAGAAGTTTAGTCCTTGGAGCAAGAAATCTTGTGGGAGCGAGCGGTCCTGACGGTTTTATAACAGGTGATATTGCTGAAGTCCTTTGGTTTTCTGCACCACTTACTACAAGGCAAAGACAACAAATAGAAGGATATTTGGCTTGGAAATGGGGGCTACAAGGTTCACTTCCTTCCTCACACCCTTATTCTGCAACAAATGCTGCTCTCTTTGGCTTTTCCAATATCCCTCTTGTCTTGTATCCGAAATATCAAACAAATGTAAATATTGTAAACCCAAATTTTCCAAGGGCAGTTTCTGGTCTTTCTATGTGGTTTGATGCAGCCGATAGAACAAGTATAACATTGAGTGGATCAAATGTTTCTCAATGGAATGATAAATCTGGAAAGGGAAATAATCTTTCTGCGGCATCCAGCCGACCAACCTATACTTTTAATGCAAGGAATAATTTGAATGTGGTCACGTATGATGGAACCCAGAATCTTACCACAGGATCTATCTCTGCAAACAATTTTGCAGGTGGAACAGTAAATCTTACAACATTTGTAGTCTTTTCATTGAGTAATACAAATACGGGAACAAGCTATAGTTCACCATTTTGTTGGGCCAATGGAGGAGGCGTGCCTCGTATTGCACCCACGTGGGAAGGAACAGCAAATGGTCTTGAAATGGATGTGGGTGGTGGAGGTACCATTCGAACCTCCTTCTCATCACCAGCGCTGGCTACAAACAATACCTTTTATTTTTTATCCTACTGGAAAAATGGTGGGAGTACACAACTTAATGTGAATGGTTCCAATGGTGCTTCTGGTTCAGGACAAGATACAACCAATTATGGTTCTTGTAACTTTGATTTTAATGTTGGAAATGGGTACTCTAATTCATCCTATTTTATGAGAGGCAATATTGGTGAAATTATCTTTTTCAGTACTACACTTAATACAACAACTTTTCAACAAATAGAAGGATATCTTGCCTATAAATGGGGATTACAGGGAACACTTCCTACAACACATCCCTATTACAGTTCAAATTCTTTCAATCTCTCCACCTTCTATTCAGCGCAACGATATGATAAATTCGTCAAACAAAATACATTTTATCTTATTGATTCACCCCTTTGGTTCTCACTTGGAATTCCAACAAGCAATTTCTCTTCTGCACTCCCAATCCAACTCAATGGAAATTCTTCTTATACAAATAGTATTCTTCAATTAACTCCAAATACTGCAGGTCAGACAGGTTCTGCTTTTTATAAAACACAAGTTAGAATACTAAAGTGGTCCACACAATTTAATCTTCGGTTTGATTCTACCCAAGCCGATGGAACCACCTTTTGCATCCAACCTGGTTCCGTTACCGCCATTGGTAACAGTGGAGGTGGTATTGGATACACAGGAATCAACAATAGTGTGGCGATTCGGTTTGATACCTATAATGGAAGTGGCGGTCAATTTAGTACAGATATTCTTACAGGAGGCACAATACCATCAGACCAAGCAGGAAGTGGTGTTTTGAATACTACCTTTGGACTCACTGCTGGAGGAACATGGAATTTTTTGATTAAAGCCAGTTATGATGGAACTACTCTAAGTTATACAATTCAAAATTTCAGCAATCCTAATCAGTCCTTTACAAGCAATCGCACAATTAATATAGGAACAACAATAGGTTCTTCCAATGCCTTTATAGGATTTACTTCTGCAACTGGTGGAGCAACAGAATCTTGTTCCATTGTTTCCTGGAATTGGTCTAATGAAAAATAATAATTTACAATAGATGTCAACAGGATTTATTAAAAAACTTGATCCTCCGCATTCTTTCCCATTTATTACGAATCCAAAGGCTGTTTTAGGAAGGCCAACCCCTTTTTCTCAATTTTCTGCACCAACTGATTTGTCTGGAAGAATTGTAAAATCTCTAGGTTTTTTTTATAATTTTGCAATTGCGGATATGTCAAATGTACTACTTTGGTTTGATGCAAACGATAGGAGAACAATTACATTAAATAATAATAAGGTTACTTCCTGGAAAAGTAAAGTAAATAATTATACGCTTACTTTAGAAACTCCTCAGTATCAATTTAGGGAAGACCCTTTTTTATATACACAGAGTAATAATACTACATTAATTAGTTCAATGGAATATCCATTAAAGATAGATAGTATAAGCACACGTATGATTTTTACATTGGCTATTGTTTTTTCTTCTCCATCTGGATTATTAGATTATAATTTGGATAGTTTTATGATGTATACAGCAAATAATAATTTATTGTATTTAAATAAATATGACGCTACTACGTATTGGGTAGATATAAAAGATATAGATTATATAAATGGAGTTACAGGTGCATTAACTCCAGTTACTCCAAAAAATCAACTTTGTATTTTTATAATAGGATATGATTTAACCTATAAAGCAGTACCTTATAGAATTAACGGAGTTAATCGCAGCAGTCGTCAATATATTGTTTATAATGCTCCTCAAACTACAAACTATGTAACATCAAGTTTAACAATGCGTCTTTTTCTTGAGTCAACTTCTGATAAACCATATCTTGCAGAAATAATTCATTTTGATAGAAATATAAGCATGAATGAAGTTGAAAAAGTAGAGGGATATCTTGCTGAAAAATGGAATTTACAGGATAAGTTACCAGCATCACATCCCTTTAAAACAAAAGGTCCTAAATCAATTTAACCTTTTTCCTTGATCGGTACTTCAAATAGCATTCATAATGTAGTGTGCTAAAAATTAACACTTTGTAACCTTCGTTTATTGTATAACAATGCTTAGATCACGTTATCTTCAAGATGAAAAGATTGAAGCAGGAGTGGATGAAGCAGGTAGAGGTTGTCTTTGGGGCCCTTTGGTGGCTGGTGCTGTGATTTGGCTTCCTGAATCTGAATGGACGTCAGAAATCCGTGAGATTTCGCAGCAGATCAAGGATAGTAAGAAACTAAGTGCAAAGAAACGAAAGGCTCTTGTAGAACATATTAAGAATTATGCAGTAGACTATGCAACAGGATTTGTTGAACCTTCTGAGATTGACAATATGGGAATGTCTAATGCGAATCGTTTGGCTTTTATACGAGCTATTGAGAATTTATCCATTCTTCCTGAGCGACTCATTGTGGATGGTATTTTGAGTATCAATACGGATATTGAACAACATACAGAAGTGGAAGCCGATGGTAAATACATTCCAGTTGCGGCTGCTTCCATTTTAGCAAAAGAAACACATGATGATTATGTCCTTGCTCTCTGCAAGAAAGAGCCTTCTTTACAAGAGTTTTATGATATGGCTTCTTGCAAAGGATATGGTACACAAAAACATCGGGATGGTCTGAAAGATCATGGAAAACATTCTCTTCATAGAAGACTCTTTCTTCGCAAACTTCTCGGTGAAAAAGTTGAAAAATCGGAGTGTTTAATTATGGATGATTCTTAAATAAAATACAACTGTATCTTGTTTAAGAATTGTAAACCAGTTTACGAAGTAAACATTATTTAGTGGGCGCGACGACGGCGAGTACCGCGCTCCTTACGACCGTTCTTGCGGGACTTACGCATACCATTTACAGCGGTATTGTTGTTCTGGCGGGACTTGCGCTCCTTGCGTTCCTTGCGACCATTTCTGCGGGACTTGCGACCAACAACATTCTTGCGAGAAGGAGGACCGTTCATTTGTATATTCCTAGGTGAGATTTTATTTAGTTGCGACGAGAGCCCTTACGAGAGCCCTTGCGAGAGCCCTTACGAGAGCCCTTGCGTTGCTTGCGGGAAGTCTTGCGGGTAGACTTACGCGCCTTGCGGGTAGCCTTGCGTCCTTTGGACGCCTTTCGGGAAGCCTTGCGACGACCACCAGCAACGGGGCCAGTGCCAGGAACAGGATCGCACATTCCAGTAGCAGGGTTCATGGTGTATTGAGTACCATCAGCATCAGGGGGGCAAGTGGCAGGAGTATTCATTTCTACTATGGAGCCCTATTTTTTTACAGATTCAAGGTAGGTCTGCAATAAAATAAAATCTTCTGTTTTTTGTTGAATTTCAGATTTTCCTTTTACAAAGTGCCCTTGTTTATCCAAAATACGAAGCAGTTTGAGTTGACCGCGAGATTTGTCGGGAAATCCACGCAGTTTCAAGATCCATTTTACGCTTTCATAAGGCAAAACTTCTCTGTCATTTGTACTTGTGGTAGCCACAACAAAAATACCAGGTGCACCTTCAGAAGGTAGTGCGTCAACCGGAGAAAGGCGAAGAATCGTTTGAAGATCCTCCAACTTTTCAGAGGGATTTCCAAATTCATCATATTCAAGAACTGTAAGTGGAAGATTTGGATTTGTGGTAGTTCTAAGGATATCCACATAGGGCACTTCAGCATACGCAGCCCCAATTAAATCGCCTCGGTTGTGGTGGGCACAGACTGCGCCAACAATATATCCTCCAGCCGAACGACCGTACAGGCATGTTTGTTGTGGAGAAATAGAAGTTAATTTCTGTGCGCTCCGTATAACACATTCAATATCCTCAATGGATTTGTATTTTTTATCTCTTCTAGCATCTTCCGCCCACTGATCACCATAATCTCCTCCTCCACGTACCATTGCAAAACAAATACACCATCCTGAATCCAAATAAGGTTTCCATCTTGATAAACTTAATCCCGTAGGTATATTGTAGGCTCCATAGGCTATACACATGAGCCCTTTGCTTGAAGTGCCTTTTCCTTGTACGACTAGATATGGAATCTTTGTTCCATCTTTGCTAGTTGCAATGTAATAGGAATGCTTTGCATAGAAGTTGGAAGAGGGAAACTTGTTAGAAGGTAAGTTTACAGTAATAGGATACGATCCAACTTGTGTAAGTATGCAAGGAATCTTATCTTTTCTTTCTAGTATTGCATTGCTATCCAAAATGACACTTCCATAAAACTCATTTAACAGTTTAGGATGAATTCCTGAGCGACATTCATAAATAGAGGTTTTACCAGCAACACACGTTACAAATAACTTGTGTTTCAAAGAGACAGATTGGATACGATACAAGCGAAGTTCTTTGGGAAGAGACCAGAGTTTGAGTGGTTGACCGAAGGCTTTCCAAGGAGCACTAAATATATCTTCTCTTGCAAAATAACAGACTTCATCTTTTGGTCCATATCCAACAGGAAAGAATGCAACACCTTGAGGACACAAAGGTACCACTTTCGCACCATTAATATGAAACAAACGTTGTCGTCCACTATTTTCTGAAATTAAGAAGATGCAACCTCCTTCTTTTTGCATCAATGTCAAATTGCAACGTAAATTTTTTTCTTCAAAGAGAACCTTTCTTCCAGCCCCTGTTTCAGCATTGAAACAAACAAGTCTTCTATATTGAAGTTCTCCTGTGGCTTCCACAACATAACAAAGACTATTTCTTAGTGCTAAGAAAGGCCCTATTGATGTTTTTCGTGTCCAGATAGGGGCTTGTGTTCCTTTTTTGTAACAACAGAGACTATAAATCTCTTTTCCTTCTGAATCCGCTTCAATACACCAACACAGATCACCAATAGAAATAAGATCAGATGCTGATCGTTTTTCTTCACCTTTATAATGCCATTCGTAATCTTGTCTTCCAAGGGGGGAAATAAGAACTTCTCCAGATTGAAAGACATTGTGTACTTCATGATCATCTTTTGCCTTTTGAAATACTTTTTGAATTTCTTGAAGATGTTCTTTTGATACAATCATTTTTACAGCCGTGTCAAATGTCGTGTTTTCTTTTTGTAAAAGGTTCATCCATGCAAAGCCTTTCATGCGTTCAAGCCATGCAAATGGATCTCGCCATCGCAAAAATCCAATATCACGAATTTCTTCTCCTGTCATGTCTGCCTAAACCTCTATCTGGTATTTGGATAGATGTCTGTCCCTAACCGAAAACTCCAAGTTGCTCTTCTTTTCAATAAATCTAATCCATTTGGTCTCCGTAAAGATGCTGATCTTCTTCAAAAAGTCTTGACTGCTAACCCACGATTCACAGTCTTTCAGTGCGATCCTTTGGAACCCCCAATTCAAGCAGATGTTTGTATTCATTTAGAGCAACCTGTCTACGTTTGGGTGCCGTGGTCACGTGTAAATATCTTAGTTGTGAATCCTGAATGGTTTGAGAGTGCCTATATTCCATACTTGAAACATTTTGATTCCGTTCTTTTTAAGAATGAAGTTGCAAGAAGTCGTTTTTTGGGTGATCTTGGTGAGCAGTTACCGATTGACAAAACAAAAACAATTCCTTGGGCGTTTCCTGGATGGCAAGTAGATTCACTTATTGTTCCTACACAAGATGAGCCTGGTATGGGGTTTGCTTGTTTTTTGGGTGGAAGTAAGAATCGTATTGAATTTGCCAAACAACTCATTCCTTTGTGGCGTGAAACCTATCCTCAATTAAATGTGTTTTCACTTGCTCCTCTTGATCTATCTGGAAATTCAAATGTAAAATTTCATGTAAAAGACTTGAATGAAAATGCGAGATACAAGTTGGCCAATTTCTTCCCTGGTCACCTTGTTGTCTCTAAATCAGAAGGATTTGGATTCGTCGCTGCTGAGGCTGAATCTGTTGGTGCGTATACAATCATGAATACAATTGAAGCCTTTACTCAAGATTACAGTGGTGAAGGAGTTGGATGGCTACGCTGCACGCAAGAAAGAAGTAAAACACACCCTTATGCACTTGAGGCTGTGTTTGACAAGGAAACTATGCAGGCAAATCTGGATGAGCAGATTCGCAACTTCATGGATGCAGAAATCCCTTTGATTCGTAAGGTTAGAAAAGCAAAATCTCAAGAACGTTATGAAACCTTTCATAGATCATTCCTTGAATATATCAATTCCTTTGAGCCCATCTTCAAGCAAAGGCGTAAGGAATCTCGTCCACCCATTCTTCTTCCTGAGAATGCCCCAGCCATTTCAGTAGTAACCCTTTTATATAACAGAAAGCGTTTCTTGGATCTTGCCTGTCACAATATTATGTTAAGTGACTATCCCAAAGAAAAGATCGAATGGATCTTGGTGGATGATACAGATAAACCTGAAGAGTTTGTTGGTGAACGAGTGGAAGAACTTAGAAAGAAATCTGCACCTCTTACCATTAAATACTATCAGTTAGATCATCATGTGTCTGTTGGTGAAAAACGTAACCTTGGAGTTCAGTATGCAACAAATGATATTGTTCTTATGATGGATGATGACGATCATTATCCTGAGACCTCTTTCCGCAGACGTGTCGCTTGGCTTACTCTTCATCCGATGAAACCTAAGGCAACTGTTTGTACGACAATCGCCTGTTATGATTTGAATAAAGCGATTAGTGCAGTGAATTCTCCCCCTCTGACAATTCCTCTTTCAGAGCGTGTTTCTGAAGCCACACTCACTTTTTATAAGTCTTGGTGGGAAGCCAAGCAATTTCCTAATGATGTACAGGTGGGTGAAGGTGAACATTTCGTACAGGGACGTGAGTCTGAAGTTTTGGAAATTCCTCCTCAGCAAATCATTGTTGCCTTTTCACATGGTAAAAACACGAGTTCACGTCGTATCCCAGAGGGAGCCGATGTCAATCCTGGTTGTTTTTGGGGATTTCCAAGAGAATTTTTAATCTTTATTCACGGACTAGCAGGTATTAAGGTTCAAGAGCAAAGGGAGCAAAGGGCAACTTAAGCCATAGCGCACTTCATGTCCTTGCACTTCATGTTCGCACCGCATTCATCATCCTTGGCGCAGGCTTCACCGGCCTTCTTGGGTCCAGCGGCGGCTACAGCGGCATCTTGGAAGCCCTCAAGGGGGACACCCAAACGACGGAGGAAGGGAACAACGTAGACCAAAGCGAGGACGAAGACGATGGCGTGCACGGCGGCGGCGGCGACACTAGTCTGACCGGACATCCAGATACCGCGGCTTCCAGCGGGGATAGTGAGGAGAACACCGGGGGAGAGCAAGAAGAAGAAAAGGGCGAGGGTCCACATTTGATTCTACCTAGGTTTTCTTTTTTTCACGCATAAAGATGTATTTGTAAATACAACTAGATGTGTATTATTTTGAGTACAGTAGATAAGGTTGCAAATACAAAAATCTATGTTTCTCCTGATAAAGAGAACAAACGCCAGTTAACAGTCTATTCCAATGAGGTTGCTACGAAAGAGGAAAATGCAATGATTCTTCCAGTACCGAATCCGGAAACTATTGAACTTCTTGATTTAAGCAACTATCCAAAATTTTTTGAAGATTGTGAAGCCTGTTTTACAAGGGTTCCAACTCTTTCATTAAGAAGTTTTCAACCAATGAATGCATACGCCTCTCTCTTACCAGTTTTTCAAGTAGGTTCTTATTTGGCTTCTATTGTACCCTCTCTCTATGACTTTTCAAGAGTAAATAGAGATGTATTCGATTATGGAGATGACTTGATTCGTGTACTTGAAAAAAATTATAAAGAAGGCTTTGGTTTTATTCTTTGTGTTCTTAAGAAAGGAAGCCATACATATCATCCCTTTGCGTATACGCATGATATTCAAACCCCTAACCGTCTTTTTATTCCCACACGCCATTATCATCCTGGTGAGAGCAATTCCACTGCAGATTGGGATCATATCATTTATAGTCCAATCACTGAACTTAACAATCCAAGAGAAGTCAAGTTTAGAGACACAAGTCCTATCAAATGGAAAAAATTACCTGAAACCTATCGTTGGGCTTATTCAGTTCCTCTTTGCCGATGGGAAATGATAGGTGAATGGAAAAATATAGATTTGCAACCTGAAAGTTATTATAGAAAGCCTCTTTATTAGTCTCTATGCGGAGCACATTTCACAAACTTCTTCACCACGAGCCTTTTTCTCTGCAAGAGCCTTTACTTCCGCTTCATATTCTGCTGCGAGGCGTTCCATTTTCTCACGACGCTCGCGCTTTTTACGTTCCTCAGGACTTTCTTCTTCAGAACTGTCACTAGAGTCTGATAAAACAGAGGAATTATCATCTGAGTCATCCTCATTATATTGTTGAGTAGGAGGTGCATTTCCAGAAACGGCTGCAAGAAGGCGAGGATCAATTGTAAACTTTTGTGCTGCTACTGGCGCTTTTGTGCGTAAGTAATAGCATCCAGTCTTGAGACCTTGCTTCCATGCGTGGAAATGCATACTCGTGAGTTTGGCATAGTTGGGATCGGCTAGGAAGAGATTCAAACTCTGGCTTTGGCAAATGAATGCACCACGTGCAGCCGCCATGTCAATCAAGAATCTCTGTTTAATTTCCCAGGTTGTCTTATATCTTTGTTGAATATCTTCAGGAATTTCAGGAATTCCTTGAACGCTTCCATTGCGAGCAATGATCTGTTGCTTCAACTCTTCAGACCAAATTCCAAGATCCATGAGTTCTTTGAGCAAGTACTTATTCACAATGATAAATTCACCTGCAAGGGTTCTGCGAGTGTAGAGATTGCTGGTGAACGGTTCAAAGCACTCGTTGAATCCAAGAATCTGAGATGTACTTGCAGTAGGCATAGGAGCCACTAAGAGAGAATTGCGCATACCTTTCTTTGCACGTTTACGAAGACTATCCCAATCTAAGTCTGAAATGGGTTTCACATCCCACAAATCAGGTTGAAGTCTTCCTTGAGACGCAGGAGATCCAGGATTCATTCCCCAACCAGAATGAGTAGGAGAAGAATATGGATCTGCATGTTCACGGAATGTCTCATAAGGACCTTCTTCATCCGCGAGTTCACAAGAAGTTTCTACCGCTGCATAGTAAATATGTTCGAAGATGAGTTGGTTGAGTTTCGCAGCCTCTTCACCTTCCCAAGAAAGTTTCAGCATAGCAAAGACATCTGCAAGTCCTTGAATACCTAGGCCAATAGGACGATGACGCATATTACTTCTCTTAGTTTCAGGTGTAGGATAGAAATTGATGTCAATTACACGATTCAAGTTACGAGTAGCAACACGAACAACACGCATAAGTTCTTGGAAATCAAACTTACCATCTTTTACAAAGGAAGGAAGGGCAAGACTAGCCAAGTTACAAACTGCAGTTTCATGAGAATTACTGAATTCAATAATTTCAGAGCAGAGATTGCTTGACTTGATTGTTCCGAGGTTTTGTTGATTGCTTTTCTTATTGGCTGCATCTTTGTATACGAGGTAAGGAGTTCCAGTTTCCATCTGAGCATCCAAGATTTGAAACCAGAGTTTCTGGGCTTTCACAACCTTGCGTCCACGACCTTCTTTTTCATATTGTTCGTAGAGTCGCTCAAAATCGGCACCCCATACATCTGCAAGGCCAGGAGCCTCTGAAGGACAAAAGAGAGTCCATTCTCCATCGGCTTCTACACGCTTCATAAAGAGATCAGGAATCCAAAGAGCATAGAAGAGATCACGAGCACGTTCTTCTTCAGAGCCACTGTTGAGTTTCAATTTCAAGAAATCTTCTACATCTGCATGCCAAGGTTCAAGATAGACTGCGAAACTTCCATTTCTCTTGCCACCTCCTTGGTCCACATAGCGTGCAGTGTTATTGAAGACACGAAGCATAGGAACTAAACCGTTGGAAGTTCCATTTGTACCACGAATAAGAGCACCGCGGGCACGAATGTTGTGAATATGAAGACCAATACCACCTGCATATTTACTAATTGCAGCGCAGTCACCAAGAGTTTTATAGATTCCTGCAATACTATCATCATGCATAGAAAGGAGATAACAAGAACTGAGTTGCTGACGAGGAGTTCCTGCATTGAAGAGGGTAGGAGTTGCGTGCGTCATGAGTTTTTGTGACATGATATCATAAGTTTCAAAGGCGCGTTGGAGATTAGATCCCCAGAGAGCAACTGAAACACGCATCCACATATGCTGAGGACGTTCAAGAATCACCATATTTGTATCCTTTAGCAAATAGGATTTTTCAAGAGTCTTAAATCCAAAATAATCAAGGAAATAATCACGATCGTGCTGGATATAGGCATCAATCTCTTCTCCATGCTTTTCAATTACATCAAGGACATCTTTGGAGACATAACAAACTTTCTCACCCGTTTTGGGCATAATTTGATTAGCGAGTGTACGCATAACATGTGAGAAAGATGGATTTGTATTCTTGTGATGATTGCTGATGGCAATGCGTGATGCAAGAACAGCCCAATCAGGATGGAGCGTGGAAAGACTGGCTGCATTTGCAGCAGTGAGTTCATCAAGTTGAGTAGTAGGAACTCCATCATAAATACGCGTCAAAACCTGTTGGGAAAGGGCATCAGGATTTACTGAGAGACCACGCGCTGCTTTGCGAACTCGTGACAAGACTTTGTCAAATGACACGGCTTCGCGAATACCATTGCGTTTGAGGACATGCATACTATAGGTCATTTTGATAATGAATTCCGGGCTATACCGCAAAAATGAAAAATGGAACAATCAATTTTTATGATGCGGTTTAAAAGCATATCTGTTTTCAATCGTAAGAGAAATGGATTATGAATCAGCAGGTTGTTTATTTCATGATAAAACCTCTTTTTTAGCAGGTTTTCAACGGAAACAGAAGAAGTGGACGGGTTTTGGTGGAAGAAGATATCATGGTGAAACTGCGTTTCAAACGGCTATGCGTGAAGTCATAGAAGAACTCTTTGAGAATCAAATAACTCAACAAACTCTTGCAAAGTTAGTACTAAGAATTCCTCTAAGCCTTCCTAATCAAGATGGTACGTATATCTATTATAAATATGACTATAGTATCATATTTAAAATAATTGAAATTCTTGAAGAGGATGGATATATCTCTCCATTGTACGAAGAATGGCCGAAAAATTTAAGTCAACTCGTCACGAGAAGAAGACACTGCAGTGACTGTGAGATTCAACATATTCAATTGTTTAATGCAAAAGATATTTATGATGGACAACTTTATTTTGATAAGTTTTTCCTTATGGATTTAACGAAATTATTTGAAACTTCGTCTAACTTATCTAGTTCTTAATTCTCAAGTATTTATTTTATCATTACCATTTTTAATAGCGGTGTGTTTGAGAAGTTTTCCTTGAGTTAAGAGACGAGATGTGATATTCATCGTTTCTAGTTCTTGGAGGAGCAACTTGTAAGCATAAGGGATCTCAATAGAACTGAAGTTCGTTGTATTGCCACATCCCTTGCACGCCCAAATACCTTCTTTTGGATTGACAATCGCAATCAGTCCGCAATCTCTACACGACCAGCAACGGAACAAATCAGAACACTCCATGAAACGTTCTTTGGTAAACTCAGCAATACCGTGGGCGACAACGCAATCACGCTCCATTTCACCAAAACGAAGACCACCTTCACGTGCTCGACCTTCTGCAGGCTGACGAGTGAGCATAACCAAAGGTCCTGAGGAACGGCTGTGCATCTTATCTGCAGAACAGTGGCGGAGGCGCTGATAGAAACAAGGACCTACGAAGATACTGGTCTCCATTTGGCGGCCTGTGTATCCATTGTACAGAATCTCATTGCCAGAAGGTTCCATACCCAAATCATCACGAAGAATCTTTTGGAGTTTTTCTAGAGTTACTTCATTGAAAGGAGAACCATCACCAAGGTAACCTAATTCAGCACAAACTTTTCCAAGAAGTGTTTCCATCAGTTGTGCAATTGTCATACGGGAAGGAATACAGTGAGGATTGATGATGATATCAGGAATAATACCTGAAGCAGTCTGAGGCATATCTTCAGGATTGAGAATCATCCCCACAGTACCTTTCTGACCGTGACGTGAACTGAACTTGTCACCAATTTCAGGAATTCTGTCTTGACGAACACGTAGTTTCACAAAAGAATATCCTTCACCATTTCTATTCTTAAAGATACGATCCACCCAACCTGATTCATTGTTACGCATGGTTCTTGAAACATCACGATATTTCTTCGAACCTGCAGGAATTACCATACCCGTGGGAACACGAATAGGAACAACTTTTCCAATCAAGATATCATCGCTATCTACAAATGTATTTTCAGGAACAAAGCCAGTTCCATCCAACTTGCTATAATTTGCATTCTTCATCTGTCGAGTAAGTGTAGTATCAGGGAAACTGAATCGTTCTTCTTCACCAGAGGATTGATTCTTACGTTCTTCATCTTTGTATGTTCGGTAGAAGATAGAACGGAAGAGACCGCGATCTAATGATGCACGATTAATCATAACGGAATCTTCTTGATTGTAGCCTGTATAAGTAGCAATTGCAACAACAATATTCTGTCCCGAAGGCATCTTCTGAGCCCCATAGAATTGTGACATGAAAGGGCTGACAAAAGGGACTTGAGGATAACAGAGTAAGTGGGCGAGGGCATCAAAACGTTCACGGAAATTCAATGCATACATACCCATAGCCTGCTTACCCATAGCCGCTTGATACGAGTTACGAGGTGATTGATTGTGATCTGGGAATGGGATATTGCTCGCGAGTGTTCCAAGAATTGTACTGGGGTGAATCTCTGCGTGAGTGTATCCACGTTCAGGATGATCCACAATTTCTTGAGGATAAGTTGCAATATACGTGTTTTCCGTTTCACCAGGATCGACAAACTCTAGCAAATGGTTTTTGCCAGGAGTTTCCCAGAGAACAAGTTCTTCCCATGTCTTGAGATTATGGATCTCTTCTACGAGTTTTCCAGTAGTATCCTTTGCAATCTCAGCAAGTGCACCAGCAAAGAAGAGAGGACGCAACATACGACCTGCTTCAGTGGTAATCCAGATTTCACGAAGTGCTGTTTTCCAGATAATACCTGTTTGAATATGGATTCGTCCTGCACGTTTTGCATATTGGAGTTTCGCGAGTGTTGAGAGTGTATCTTCTACTGAAAGAATACCAATCCATGCTCCATTCAAGAATACACGCGTACCTGCATGCTTTTCTTCTAGGGTGGTTTGCTTTAAGGGTTTGAGTGTACCAATGGTCTCAATATATTCACGAATCGTTTTAGGATTGCTATAAATACTCACATGTGCGGTGCTACTCATGTTTTTTACAACACCTACACCGTGGCCTTCTGGAGTTTCACTTGGACAGATATACCCCCATTGCGTGTTATGCAACTTACGAGGAAGAACAAGTTTACCCGTTTTCTCAATAGGGGTTGAGATACGACGTAAGTGAGAAATTCCAGAAATATAATTAAGACGATTGAGAACTTGTGAAACACCAATCTTGGTTGGACCACCAATCTTTGCAGAACCAAAGTTACCTGTAGCAAGAGATGTCTTCAATCCAACTTCAAGAATAACAGATTTGATAATCTTATTAATATTGCTTACATTGAGAATATCCTCAAAGTTTCCACTGGCTCGCCAAGAACCACTGTGAATTTCCTTTCCAATGCTTGCACGAATATCCTTTACCATCTTACTAGTGAAGTAAGTACGGAATAAATTGGCAAGCAAGAAACCAGGGAGATCTACACGCTTATTTGGATATCCGTCACGATCATCATTGGGAATACGATTGCTGTTGACCCAGAGAACTTTGCGAACAACGTGAGCCAAGAAGCATGCCTTGTCATACCAAGTATCCTCTTTGATACCGACGTGAGGGAAGCATTCAATATTAAGTACATCTTGAATCTTCATTTGCTTCGTTGTGCGTGAAGACCAACTGTTAACTTGGCCGCTGATCCAAGCAAGGGCTTGTTCTTGAGTCTGCACATCTTTGGATTCCATGATAGTTTCTGTAATAATGGTATCATAGACAGAATCACCATTAGGACCGAGGATGAGATCAATGATATCTTTATCAGGTACTACACCAAGTGCACGGAAGAGAATGAAGAGAGGAATTTCAGTCTTGATGCGTGGAATTGCTGCACGAAGAACAAAGAGTTGAGGATTTTTAGGATGATACATGATTTTTACTGCATTATTCTTAGGAACTTGATCGTTATCAGGACCAATACTCTTAACTTCAATTACTTCTACTTCTTTTGTTGAGTTACGATTGTTACGGAAGACAAATGGACGATTTTCACTCATTCGCTCTTGGCTGATAATCACACGTTCACCACCACTAATGATGAAATAGCCTCCAAAGTCTTCCGCACATTCACCAAGAACTTGCGGATGAATATGCTTCTGATCATGAAGCAAGCAGTACTTGCTGCCTACCATGACTGGAATCTTCCCCAAATGGACGTTAGGAAAGAGACGCTCACGCATAACCTTTTCACCTTGTTTTGTATTATCAATAAAAGTTGTGCGTACGCGAACATCTACAAAGAGAGGAGACGCATATGTAAGATTTCGCAAACGAGCATCATTGGGCATCATAGGAAGAATAGCACCATTGTTTTCAAAGATTGTTGGTTTGCGAATAGAAGTATTCTCAAAGAAGATCTGAACTTCATATTCATGATTGGCTTGTACGGAAGAAGGAATAAATGGAGTATCTGTATTTCCCATAAGCGCATTGGCTGCACTGGTGGAAAGGCCTGTTGCAGAAGCAAGTGCTGAACGAGGTCCAGAAAGAGGAATTTCAGGACTTCCATGAATCACAATAGGGTTCACTTGCTGAATAATTTCAGGAATATCAATGTCCATGAAATGGTTGAAAGATTCCAGTTGATGGGAGATAATTTGTCTTCCATCTGTCTGACTAAAGTACTTTTCAAGTATAAATTTGTAAGAGGGTAACATACTTTCCTTAAAACTATTTTGATTTCCGATCATCCCTCAATTTTATATGAGTTGTATGTTTAGGCGGACAATTTTATTCTTTTTGGAAAAGAAGGATTCTTCACTTAATATAGCATGAGCGGTGAAACAAAATCATTTACAATTTCTGGAGCGGCTGCAGAAAGTTATCTTAGTGGTGGTAAGACTCGTCGTAAACGAAAACAGAAAGGTGGTCAACAAGTGTCTTCTGAAGTTCAGGAATCAATGCCTTCTGAATCAGATCGAATGGTCCAATTGGATAGAACAAATACTCCTTCAAGAAATGTTGTAGCGATTGTCAACAAGGAAGCCCCTCCTTCTCCAAATCCACCTGCACCTATAGTTCCACCTACTCCCCCTACTTTGAATGCTACTCAACTCCTTGGTGGAAATAAAGAAAAGGAAAAGAAGAAACTTCCTGTGAAAGTTATTCTAGAAAAAACGAAAAAAGCAAAGGAAAAGGTTGTCTTAGCACCAGCCAAACCCAAAGTAACGAAAGAAACTCCCGGTGTTTTAGTAGCAAAGAAACCTAAAACTAAAACATTAAAAGCGGCGCGTAGAATTCGTGTCTCATTAGATGGTCTTTCAAAGAGAATCCATCGTGCAAAAACAATCAAAAAAGATTCTGAGAAGATTTCACTTGAAGATATCAAAAAGAAATTACAACAAGCAGGACTTATTAAAAAGGATTCAAAGGCTCCCGAAAGTATGTTACGACAGATGTATATTGACTTCGAACAACTCAAGCAGCGCGCGTTATAAATCCTTGATAAGAGTAGATGTCCTCCAGATTCCCTAAACTCCCTAAGGTTTCATCATTCAAGATGCCCAAAGTTCCTCAAGTATCTTCATTCAAAGTTCCTAAACTACCCAAGGTTTCTGCTCCAACACTTCCTTCTGTTAAAATACCGAAGGTGCCATCATTGAATTCGGCAAAGTCAGGATTACAGGCTGTTACTGCATCTTCATTGGCAGCAGTAAAAGGAAGGGGTATTCAAATTATAGTCCCTGTTATTTACCTTGGAATGTTGGCCGTCCATATTTATATTTTAACAAAGATTCCCTTTACCAAAACACTTGGTGCTGGATTTGGAGAAACTGCTATTTTAATTGGTATTATTGCTGTACTAGTCATGAGTATTAGATCAAATGAATTTGATATTTATACAGATGGACTCATTATTCTTACGTTAGGTGCGTTTACCATACAAGCCTATCTGGAGATGACTAGAACTCTTGTAAAAATGGAGGAAGAAACTAAAAAAAAATAAGGAGCGAAAAAATTGACACCGTTTAGGCCCTCCAATCCTGTAGGTACTGATAGCAAACTATAGCAGTCATTCTTATTCTCCAAGATGGGGCGCTTGTTCCATGATTATCTTCTTGATACTGTGAGGCCTTCTCCTAAGGTGAGTATGTCAAAGCATTCCGCCCATATTTGTACTATTGTTAAGGGTAATCGTATTCTCTCAACAGCGGTAAATCAGGGTGGAACGAGGTCAAGTGGTTGTGGGTTCTCTCAGTATACAATTCATGCTGAGATGAATGCCTTGAAGAGGTTGGGGGATGTGGAGAAGCTTCGTGGAGCCACGATGTATGTTTGGCGGTTTAATGCAAAGGGTCAGCCCTCTAATTCAAAGCCGTGTTGTGAGTGTCAGAGAGTGCTTGAGAAGTGTATGCGCGAGTATGGATTGAAGCAGGTCTTTTACACTCCTGAGTGCCCTACCTGATATACAAGGAAATCCCACGTGGGATTAAAGGTTTCCTACTATTACTTAGGTAGGATGACGTCAACACCAAATACCCTATTTGCAAGCACACTGGTTGCAAATACAATGTTTGACGAGTATGTAAAATCATACAAACATTATGCAAGTACATATGGGCCGCAGACTGCGGTCTTTTTTCAAGTAGGAAAATTCTTTGAATTTTATGATATTTTAGATCCAGAAACTGGAGAAGGACAAACTTCTGCCAGAAAAGTCATTGATTTTTTGGGAATTAAATTAACCTTCAAAAAAGCAAGTGGACCTGGAAATCGTGATGGAATCTGGGGCGGAATCCCTATTCAAAGTCTTCACACCTTTGCTCTCAGACTTACACGAGAAAATTGGACTTGTGTAGTGATTGAGGAAACCAAAGAAATGGGTGGAAAGAAATTTCGTGAAATGACACGTATTCTATCTCCTGGTACACATGTAGAACTTGTAGATACGATTCAAACAGAAACTCTCTATATTGGATCTGTCTATTTTGAAGAAGAAAAATGGCCGTCACAAGAACCTCCACGATTTTCTGCAACTGCAATTGATCTAACAACAGGTGAAGTTCTTTCTTATGAAGGACAAGCCGCGGGAAAATCTGTGAGTTGGACGACAGATGATCTCGTCCATTTCTTCCAAGTGCATCCTCCTCGTGAAGTCATTGTATTCTGGAAAGGAGATGCTGTTTCTTGTCCTTCTGAAAATTCATTCAAAGGAAAACTTGGTTTACAAAATCCTCTTCTGCACAAACGAATTGTGAATGATTCTTCAATGGGTGCATTGACAGCGCATGAAGTTCGCGAACATATTTTGCAAAAGATGTTTCGTCCCAAAACACTTCTTCCTGTCTATGAATATCTCCATATTCGCGACAAACCTTTTGTAGAATGGTCGCTTGTTTTGCTTTTAAGATTTATTGAAGATCATTTTCCCTCCATGTCTGAAAAACTTCATAGTCATTCTCTTTGGATCCCTCAAGAATCAGTTTTCCTTGGAAATAATGTTCTTCAACAAGTTAATATTTTGGGTTCTAATTTGGAAGATACTGTCTTTGGTCTCTTTATGAATACATATACTCTGATGGGTAAGAGAGCAATGCGAATGCGTCTACTATATCCGATCACGAATGTTTCTAAACTCAAACAAAGACTTCAACATATTCAAACAGCACAACGTATGGATGATAAGACAAGACAACAGATTTCAATTCTATTTAAACAAATGTATGATCTTGCGAGACTTCATAGAAAAATTCAAACCTATAAAGTTTCTGCATCTGATATTCTCTTTCTAGAACAAACCTACACAAGTATTTTAAAACTACAAGGTCTTTTATTAAATTCTGGGCTTGAAATGCCCGTTGAACTTATCGTTCAATTGAAACATTATATTGAAGTGTTCCACGAACATTTTGATATTCAGAAAGCAGAAACTTGTGATGAAAATACAATGTTTCTTCCAGAAAAGAAAGCGCCACGTACCGCACAGGTGGAAAAGGATCTTCTAGGGTTAAAAAATGATGTTTCCAACTTAGTGGAGACTCTCTGTACTTGGGTTGGACTTCCAACTGATGCACTGAAAATAGAAAGTCGTGAAACTCTCTTATATTGCATTGTGGGATCCAAGACAATTATGAAACAAGTAGAAATTAAATTACAGACTCCAAGGGATAAACATCCTTATCCAAATATGACAGTTTCAATGAAGAAAAGTGGAGCAAATTTAAATATTCCTTATCTTGAAACCATCCATACGAAAGTCTTTGAAAAACGAGAAGAACTTCAGAGAACATTTCATCAGGAAATTCCAGCCATCTGTCAAAGTTTAGTAGACGAATACGCTGAATTTTGGGAACAATTGGAGAATTGGATTGCAGAAACAGATGTTACATTTACACTTGCCAAAGTTTCGAAAGAAAATGGATTTTGCTGTCCTGAATATGATGAAGGTGATAGCGGTGCAGTGGAGGCACATGGATTAAGACATCCTCTTATTGAGCGGAATTTAGGAAAAGTAGAATATGTGAAGCATGATATTAGTTTAGGGTATGATGAGTGCTCGCAGGGTTGGTTAGTCTATGGTATGAATGCCAGTGGTAAATCATCTCTTATGAAAGCCCTTGGAATTGCAGTTCTTTTGGCTCAGTGTGGTACATTTGTACCTGCTACTGAATTTCGTTTGAGACCTTATCGTAGTATTTTTACACGTATTTTGAATCATGATAATCTTTGGGCTGGACTCTCCAGTTTTACAGTGGAAATGACTGAACTTCGTGAAATTTTAAAGAGGGCTGATAAACATAGTCTTGTATTAGGAGATGAACTTTGCAGTGGAACAGAATCTATTTCTGCAACAAGTTTGGTAGCAGCAGGACTTGAATGGTTAACCCAAAAACAAAGTTGCTTTATTTTTGCAACCCATCTTCATGGTCTTCTTGCATTAGATAGCATTGCTGCACTTGAAAGTTTACAAATCTGGCATCTTCGTGTACGATATGAAGTGGCTACAGATAAACTTATTTATGATAGAACTCTTCATCGAGGACCTGGAAGCAGTCTTTATGGATTAGAAGTTGCACGTGCCTTGAATCTTCCTTTGGAGTTTCTAGAAAAAGCACAAAACTTCCGTCATCAATTACTTGGAACAACTAATGAAGAAGGTGCTCTTGCTACAATTTACAATTCAACTGTCTTCAAAAAAGAGTGTGAAATCTGTAAATGTGGAATTACAAGTTTATTGGAAGTGCACCATATTCGTCCTCAGAAAGATGCAAATGCAGATGGATTTTTTGAAGATGGTTCTCATAAGAATAAACGGGACAATCTCATTGTAGTTTGTCAGAAATGCCACGATAAACATCACAATTCAGAAATTGTAATTGGAAAAGTAAAGAAAACGAGTGAGGGGGAAGAGAGAGATATTCAAGTTTTGGAAGCAAAATCCAAGTCCAAAGCAAAGAAATCCAAATGGACTGAAGAAGAGCAAACGACAATCTTACAACTTATTCAAGAGAAACCAAATGCAACTGCAGAATACATACAATGTAAACTGCAGGAGTTAAATATTACCATTAGTGTTCCTCAAATTAGAAAACTTAGAACTTCTCTTACTCAGTAGTTACTGCAGGAGCAGGAGCAGGGGCAGGAGTAGGTACAGAAGCCATTGAAGGCATCATGTTAGGAGGCATAGCAATGTAAGCCATTTGACCTGGATCTCCTTTATCTCCCTTGGGACCAGGTGGGCCTTGGGGGCCAGGAGGGCCTTGAGGTCCGGGCGGTCCTTGAACGGCAGTTGCAGTGGAAGTAGCACCACCCGCTTCAAGTTTCTTCAAGCGCTTTTCAAGATCAGCAACTAAGTTCCGTAGACTTACAATTTCACTACGAACAGGATTGCTCCCTTGGAAATTTAATCCACCAGAGTAAAGAACGGAGGTCATTCTGTATGCGGGGTCGCTTCAAAATTAGTTTTTGGAACGCACTTGTATTATGATAAAATTGAACCTTAGGAGGAATCTTATATATTACTAGAAACCATGATTATCCCTGAACGTTGTATGAATTGTGGAAAACCTATCTCAAACAAATGGCGATTTTATGAAAGAAAATGTAAAGAAATGAGAATGGACAAGGATCAAAATAAGGTGTACTTTGATGGTTCTTCTCTTCCCGAAACTGTTGAGAAGAAAATCCTAGATGCGCTTGGTCTCAAAAGACAGTGCTGTCGCAAACACTTCTTAACTCAAGTGGACTTGATTGATAAAATCTAGGAACCTTTCAGAATGGAACTTTTCCTACCTTCTTTACTTATATTTGTACTTGCAGCCATTTTAATTATCGGTGTATATCCTTATGTAAGCCCCTTTTTACTAGCAGTTCTTGCAGCACTTGTTCTTGGACTCACGGTTTATCATCACAGACAGTTTTTTCAAGATGACTACAGAAATATCACTTGGAAAGATGCATTTCAGGGATCTTCAGGATCTATTTTAATTGGTGTACTTGTTGTCTTTATGGTTGGATGGTTACTGAATCTTCTTGGAAAATGGATGTGGCCGAGTAAGAAAGATACTGCGATCATGCCTGCAAATCTCCAAAAATACGTGCAAGGTCTATCACCTAGTTACAAATCATCCGTAAACTATCTCACTCCTTCACGAAATGTTGGTTCTACTGCCTTTTATCGTAAATATTTCTCCTAAAGTCTTACTAGAATGGTTTCCAAGAAAACCCGTCGCAATAAAACAAATAAAGGTAAAAAATCTGGAGCAATGACAATTCCTGAATTGAAACGTGCCTTTGACAAAGTAGAGGCCAAAGTTCAAACGATTCGTTCACTTTCAATGCCCGAGCAAGTCAAGCAGTTTCAAGCCACCTGGAAAGATGTCTTTGGTCGTGATCTTGAAAAGTCTGCTGCAGAAGCCTACTTGAAAGTAAAGATGAGCGAAAAGTCACATCGTATGACACGAAAGGTAAAGAAAACAATGAAAGGTGGTGCATCTCTTCCCATAGCAGGTGCACCTCTTGATTATCAGACACGTCCCGGCATTGATGGTCCCTCATTTAATGGAGCAGTTTCTTATCCTGCTTATTTATCGGCTGGTCTTTCTGGTTACGATAAGTTCAATCAATTTGCCTACAAAGCCGATTGCGGTGTCAAGGACATCAGTCCTACATTACCGGCAGGTCTTGGATCCAATCAAGCAGGTGGTGCTACAATACCATCTTCTTTCTTCCAAGATGTTGCATCTGCCTATTCAGGTAAGGAACTCCCCTCATCTCCTGCACCTGAAGATCCTGCTTGGAAATACATGTAAAAGCGCTTAGTCACCATTTGAAGAAACCTCATCTGCGATTAGGATTCTTGAGATGGAAGCACTTTTAAAAGGAGATGATGCAGTAACTCTTGTTGAAAAACTACTCAACCTCTATTACACAACACAAGATTACCCTTGGACGAGACATCATATTGACAGTTTTGATCAGTTCCTTTCACAAGATTTGTCAGCAATTGTGAAAGCATCAAATCCGTTGATACTTCTTCAAGAAAATATCAAAGATACTGATATTTATTTATACAAGGCTGAAGTCTATGTCGGTGGTATCAATGGAGATGCACTTCTTATTGGATCTCCAACGGTCAGTCTTCAAAATACAAAGGAGGTGCGTTTACTTTTTCCCAATGAAGCAAGGCTTAGAAATCTTACTTATAAGAGTCAAATCCAAGCAGATATTTTTGTAAGAATCACTTATACTGATCCTGATACAAAGGAGAAGCGTATTGTGGAACTAGATCCCGAATCTGAACCATCACTCAAAAATTACCCTCTTTTTGAAATGCCTATTATGCTTCATTCTCGGTATTGCATATTAAATAAGAAGCCTTTGCCATTTTTAAAAGAGGCTGGTGAATGTGTTTATGATTATGGTGGTTATTTTATTGTTGATGGATCAGAAAAGGTTTTAGTAACAAGTCAACAACAGGCATTCAATACTTTGTATATAAGCAAAAAACCAAGAGATCCCCAAGTTTCTTATCAGGCACTGATTTCTTGTTTAAATCCGAACACCCGAGCCATTCGCCGTGTTGGATTTAACTTTTACCGTCGTGCAAAAACGATTGAAGTGCAGATTCCTTATGTAAGAAAACCTGTACCCCTCTTTGTTCTTTTCCGTGCACTAGGAGTACAGACAGATGAAGATATCATCCGCATGATTCTTCCCAATCCTGATTCGGATGAAACTAAAATCTTAGAGCCCATGTTGGATGAAACCATTACCGCTGCGTTCCCTTTTCTTGATACCTACAGTAGTGTTCAATACATAAAAGTACTTACCAAAGGCTTTAGTGATGAACACGTTATGGATGTTCTTCATAATAACTTATTCGCTCATTGTGAAGATAATCTTATTACTCGTGCCATGTATTTGGGTGATTGTGTAAGAAAGATCCTTCGTGTTATTGCAGGAATTGATGAGCAGACAGATCGTGATGATACTAGAAATCAGCGTTGTTTGACGAGTGGTATTCTTATCCGAATGTTATTCCAGAATGTCTATGAAAACTGGACCAAACAGACCCTGTTAACATTTGACAAAGAATACAAGTACAATAAAAGTATTTACAAGGGAACAAACTTCCAGAACCTCTTCTCTTCTGCGACTATTTCCAGCATGCTTGTGCCGAATTTTATTACAGATGGCCTTATGAAAGGATTCAAGGGCAAATGGGGAAGTAAACCAGGTGGTGAAGAGCAGGGTGTTCTTCAAATGCTCTCACGTCTTTCCTACATGGATTTTCTCTCACACTGTCGTCGTCTTTCTTTGGATTTTGATACTTCTATGAAACTTCAGGGCCCTCGTCGTTTACACACAAGTCAATATGGATATTTCTGCACGAATGAAACTCCTTCTGGTGCATCTATTGGTATCACGAAAAACATGAATGTTCTCACTGCCATTAGTACCTACTGTCTTCCCCAAAAGATTGTCAAATGGTTATTTGATAGAGCAGGTGTACTTCCTTGTGATGAAGTAACTCCTGCTATTGCAAGTATAGGTGTTCCTGTATTCCTCAATTCAGGTGTACTTGGATACACCATTCGTCCAAATGATCTCACACGTGTTCTTAAACTTATGAAGTGGACTGGCTGTCTTCCTGCATTTGTGAGTGTAGGATTTTCAATTCGTGATAAATATGTCTTTATCTATATTGATGAGGGAAGACCTCTTCGTCCTTTAATTCACATTGAAGGAGGGCAAATACCAGTCCAGAAACTTCGCTCAGCGAAGAGTTGGCGTGATCTTTTCCTAGGAAATCTTCCTCTTACTGAGTCACATACTCTTTCTACAAATATATTTGTGGATCCTTTGGCTTCTGTTGAATCGGTTGACTTAGAAGCCTATGAAAAAGCACTTGCACCTCATGCGGGATGTGTAGAATACATTGATCCTTATGAACACAATGAAACCTATGTTGCATGTTTTCCAGAACAAGTACAATCTGACACAACACATTTAGAAATTCACCCTTCTACTATGTTTGGTCTCATGACATCCATGATTCCTTATGCAAATCACAATCAAGGTGTTCGTAACCAACTCAGTTGCTCGCAGAGTAAACAGGGTCTTTCTTTGTTTGCAACAAATTTCCAAAATCGATTTGATAATCAAGTTCACGTTCTCTGTTATAGCGAAGCACCCTTAGTAAGAACTCTCTACTTCGATCATGTTGCAAATGGAAACATGGGATACGGACAGAATTTAGTCTTAGCCATGGGTTGTTTTACTGGTTATAATCAAGAAGACGGTATCGTGATGAATGCAGATGCACTCCAACGTGGTCTCTTCAATAGTATAGCGTATAGAAGTTATGAAGTCTTTGAAGAGTTTGGTAGCAATGATCCCAAGGTGAAAGTGGAATCACGGATTGCCAATCCAGCAAATACTCCTGCCTGGACGGATTTGAAACCTGGTCTTGATTATTCAAAATTAGATGAGCGTGGAGTTATTCGTGTAGGAACATTTGTAGATGAAAATACAGTTTTAGTTGGTCGTTATATGAGAGCAGAAGGTGGCGCTATTCGTGATGCCAGTCTTACCCCTCAAGTTTGGACGTCAGGAGTTGTAGAAAAGATTGCTATCACCATGGATAATAATGGAAGAGCACTTGTAAAGGTTCGTGTAACACAATACAGATTCCCTGAATTGGGTGATAAATTCTCCAATCGTCACGGTCAGAAAGGTACAATTGGTATGATGATCAGAGGTCATGATATGCCTCGTACAAAAGACGGCCTTGTTCCTGATATGATTATGAATACCCATGCTATTCCTTCTCGTATGACGATCGCACAACTTTTGGAGGCATTGCTTGGAAAGGCGGCATGTATGGCGGGTGCAATTGGCAATGGAACAACCTTTATGAATACAGGTTCTCCCCATGAAGCGATTGGAAAAGTCTTGCGAGACCAACTTGGAATGGAGCCAATTGGTGAGGAAATTTTGTATGATGGAACAACGGGTGTGATGATCCCTTCTACAATCTTTGTTGGAAATGTCTACACAATGAGACTCAAACATATGGTTGAGGATAAATGGAATGCACGTGCAGAAGGTAGACGCGAACAGCGTACGCATTTACCGACGGGTGGTCGTGGCAATCAAGGAGGTTTGCGTATTGGTGAAATGGAACGCGATGCAATTGTAGGTCATGGCATCATGTCCTTTGTAAGAGAAAGTTATATGAAACGTGCGGATGGTGCAGAGTTTATTGTATGCAATAGTTGTGGAACAATTCCTATTTACAACGAAAAGGAGAATCTTACAATCTGTCCTCTCTGTGATGGTCCTGTTCGTTTCTATGGAGATAGACCAAGCAATCTTCAGATTGTTCCTATTGCAAAACGCAGTACTGCAACCTTTTCCAAGATTGAAATTCCTTATTCCTTAAAGTTGCTAGAACAAGAGTTATCAAGTTACATGAATATTGGAATGAGATTCTTAACAAATGCTGATTTGAAGACAATTACTCCTCCACAAATGAAGAAACTTACAACTGCAGAACAAGAAGCAGCACTTTCTAAAGAACTTCCTCGCAGAGTTATTTTGGATACGACTGTTCCAGAATTCCGCGAAGAGGAAGAAGAAGAGCAGAATGAAGTTTTCCCTGAATCTGAAGAACAGGCCAAAGCCGAAGCGGCGACAGAAATGTTACCTGGAGCCATTGGTGCAGTGGTTTCAGGAGATGTAGATGCAGAGGAAATGCCCGTCCAACTTGAAGGAGGCCCTGCACCTATTGTATCTCCTCCTCCTCAGCAAACTGCAGTTCAACTAGTAAGCAACGCACCTGTGGTAGGGAATGCATCTCTCGCAGCCACTGCTCCAGGAACAGCCCCTTATTTAGTTGTACCCCTTCCTTCTTCTGCAGCAGCAGCCTTTACAGGACCTCAAGGTCTAGCACAACCAATGGGAGAAACTAGACAAATTATTGTAAATACAAATACTGCCTCTCCAGCACAGATTCTAAACACAGGAATACCCGGTCAAGGACCTGTTATAGCAGTAGACACATCTGAATCGGCTTTGAAAGCACAGGGATTGAGCCCTGCTGCAACTCTTTCTGGAAATAATGCGAGATCAAGAAGTAACTCACCAAGAAGGGCTGAAGGTGGATCCTCTTCACCTACATATGGTTCAAATGTAAGAGTGAACGTAGTGAAAAGTTAACAAAGTGGAAACCTAAAATTGACTCGCAATAACTAGGTAGCATAGGTAGAATGAGTGTTGAAGATATTGACATTTTGTATAGAAGTCGTATTACACTTCTAAACATTTTGAAAGAGGATGGTTATGATACATCACAATATGAAAACTTTGGACCATGGGAAATTACTGCGATGGCTGTAGGAAATGCTCCTCTTGCAATGAGCGTCTCAAAGAAGGAGCAGTCAGAAGATTCTCCTTACACGAAATGTCGTGTAATTTATTCTCTTCAGAAACTCAAGCAGAGACTTCAAAGTTTCATCAATAATTTAATGGATCCTGATAGTCCTGACAGAGTTGATGTATCCAAAGAGGAAGTAATTGTTATTCTTCTTGAAGATGTAGGAGAAGTCTTTCACAAGGAAGCCTATTCTGCTTTAAAGAGACATAATCTTAAGATTCGTTTCTTCAAAGCGCACACACTTGTCTATGATCCTCGTTCACATATCCTTGTTCCAACCCATACAAAACTCCCTGCTTCCGAACATGCTGAGTTTCTAAAAAGCAACTATATTCGCAGTAAATCTAATCTTCCTGTGATTCGCTTCCATGAAGATATGATTGCACGTATTATGGGTCTTGTGCCAAATGATATTGTAAAAATTACCCGCCCAAGCCCTTCTGCGGGGTTGTATGATGTATATCGTGTTTGTATGCCTTAGTTAGAAGATGTCCTGCACAGGAACGGTTGAAAGAAGAATAACTCAGCCAGGTAGTTTTAGCACATGGAGTACACAGACATTATCTGACGTAAATACCCTTTCGGCTGCCACAGGTGGAGTTTTAACACCAGATCAACTTACGCAACTACAAAGATTAGAAACTGATCTTTTTGATACTGTCAATTGTTTACGTTTGAAACAACAAGCACTCAGATCAGCACCAACAAACGTTGCAACAATGCAAGAACAAATTGTTGCTTTACAAAATGAAATTTCTACAAAACAAGATCAATATGACGTCGCAAAAGAACGAGCAAATTCCATTCAAAATCCAGAACAAAAGACATCCGATTATGAAGGGTGGTTTCCTATTGGTCGCAGTATGAGATCCACAAGTCTTTTTATACTTATTGGATTTTCAATCTTTTTCATTCTCTTCTTTTTTGGTCTTCTCATGAGTTTTCTTGGATTTCAGATTCAACTCTCTTGGGCCCTTCCCAGAATTCAAATGTCCGGTCCTCCCACTCCTTGGATGACACTCATTTTGAGTTGGATTAATCCGTTAACCTTAGCCGCTTTAACAGCACTTATTATCACAAGTGGATTCCTTATCTGGATGGGAACAAAGTAACAGGATTAATCAGGAAATGGACTACAGTTGTCCCAAAAAATCATTAGAATCTCTTGAAGAGGCTGAAATGCCTTTTGAAGAAGATAGTTTTTTAACAACGAACATGAAACGTAATGGTGATGGAATAATAACACAAGCGCAGTTTGATGAATTAATTCAAAGAGCCAAAGATGCTGGACGATACATTCCAATGAATAGTTACAGTTTTGAAACACTTTCAGATTCTATTCACCGTGAGTTCTGTTACGCTCAACAGAGATATATTTTCTATACTGCGGCCTACCAGGAATCTATTAGAAAAAATAAGAAAGAGAAATCGTATCTTGAAAAGGCAAATAAATTTAATAAACAAATGCTTGATCTTATTACATCTTTACAATATATGGATTATACTGCAATTGAAGGAAAACAGGCACCTCTCGTACAACGCACTGATCTGCAGACTCCATTTGCATTTCAAGCGTGGTTCAAAACACTTTCTGGTAGTGAACAAAAAGAGGCGAATGCTTATGAAAAACAAAGAATGGATATTTTAAAGAAAGAAATGGAAAATGCTGCTGGTAACTATAGCAAAGAAACACAGGAAGAAGTAGTAGAAGAAGCAATGTCAGATATTAACACAGAATTACAACTACGGCAAGATCAAGTGCATTTTACACGTGAAAAGAACCGATATGCTACTCTAAATCTTTCACTTTATACATTTGCCAATTTAGCGGCAGTTGGACTCTTACTATATTTTTTCCGCTCAAAGACATAGAAAGATGGACTCCATTATATATAATTATGATCTTGCAACACGTCAAAAGGAGATAAATGATTATGCATACCAAAATAAACTTGATACACTTTTCTTTCTTCAACTTTTGTTTGTGAGTATTTTAATTGTGGCTATCTTTGCCTATTTAGCAAGTATCGAAGTGATAAGTTATCTTCTTGTTGCATATATTGCTTTAATCATACTTATTATTGATATTCTTCTTTTCCTTTCTCGTTATTCATTTACAACGAAGATTCGTGATCAGAATCGTTGGAATGAAGTAAAATCAGGGCATATGCCTTCCATTGCGTACCAATTTAAGACAGAGGCTGACCTTGCAGCACTTTATGCTAAATATGGGTTGACAAATCTTTCCGGTATTGATTTACAAGGAGTGTGTTCTCTTTACGCAAAGAACCAAAAGGCTTCATAGAGAATAGATGGCTGGTACAACAGAACGTATATCAAATGTGAGAAATATGCTAACTCTCGCATCTGATCTAAATAACGACTATCAACGTATGGTTACTTCACAAGCGCAAACAACAGAGGCTCAAACAAGACTTACTGGAGAGGTACAAACTCTTCAGGCTAAGAAAAAAGATTTAGATTCTGGTATCCAAACCTATGAGCAAGATTTCTTAGAAAAACGCAAAACACTTCCTGCTCCTCGTCAACGATTCCAAACTCTTCAAGATGCTGTACTCGGTATTTTCTTTGCAAGTTACTTACTTATCACATTAACTGTCTGTGCATATGTTTCAAAAACAACAAATAGCCTCATATTTATGCTTGCTTCTCTTTTTATCATGGCAGGACTTGGTGTAGTCATCGCTCAGATTATTATCCGCTTTGCATAATTGCTTAGTCCTTATCATTTTTGTCAGAACAAACCTTATTTATTTGACGAGGACTACAGGCTTCCTCAATATAAGAGGATAGATAGTTTTTGTTAATCTTTTTATGGAAAAGTTTTTCTTCTTGGATCTGAGAGTAGTGTTCTTCATTAGATAGAAGAAGTAATTTATAGTCAGCAGATGGATTTATTCTAGAAAGAATTTTCTTAAATTCCTGAATATCATCTTTTGTAGTCAATCCTCCAAAATCTTCATAAATAAAAAGAACAGGTGTAGTATTTATATGCGAAACAAACCTTTCCCATCTTCTTTTTAAAATTCCTGCATATAAATCTATACTGTAATGCGAAGTATAAATATTAGTAGTTCCCATACAAAGATTTCCAGGCAATGATTCTTTTTGCTGGATATCAATACTTCCTTTTTTAACAAGTTCATTTAGTATACTATTTATATCTTTAAAGGTGGGAACTGCATGCCATTCAAAAAGACTACTTTCTTCTTTTATATTTAAATCTATACATTGAAATGTTATAGAGCAATCACTTCCTAATACAATTAACTTCATTCTAATTCTGAACGGTATTTTCTTTATCATAATCTTCCACATCCTGATCATCAAAGAATACTCTTACATGTCTGTATGTTCTTCCATCAGAAGGATCTCCAAATTCGTCATTCAGACGAGTCTGAAGTTCCTTGGGAGTCATACGAGATCCAGAACGACGACCATCACTGAGCCATTGAGTATAAGCCCGTTGAATCTGCTTGAATTCTGTTTGGTCTCCTGTAACACGACGGATACGATCATTGCGGAACTTTGCATACGAGTCATAAGTTTCCTTATATTCCATAGCACTCTTCTTCACAATCTCAGGAACAGGTTCAAGGCCATTTGCAATATACTCTGTCTCATAGATGTTGACAATGTAAGAGAAGAAGGTCTCACGCCAGAGCATCAGTTTGTTATCCAATTCAGGATCACGGAGATAGACATTTGCCTTTTTGGCCTTGTAATCTTCATCATCTGGAGTGACGAACTTGGATTCAAAAGGAACAACTCGGATACGACGCCAAGTACCTCCATCCATGCTGTGAATAGGAGGAAGTCTGTTGCACATCATGAAGAGTTTACCAGTGACTTTGAACTTTTCTTGATCTTGGAAGAGTCCTCGGGCTTCAATGATATCTTCACCACTGAATTGTTTCATGCGGCTGGTATTAAGAGGTTCACGTTCATCAGGTTCTTGCATCGTAATGAAACGGCGATATTTGATAGCCATGATCTCAGGATTCGCTGCACCAGAATCAGGACGTTTACGAGTTAGCACAGTTGTAGGGAGAGAAGACCAATAATCTCCAAATGTCAAGCGACAGAGATCCATGAGTTTGGATTTACCATTACCACCTCCACCTGTAAAGATGTAATAGCACTGTTCTCTATTTGTTCCTTCAAGACAACTTGCAATAAGACGCAGAACATAGGCACGAAGATCATCACGAGGAATAATCTTGCGGAAGAAGTCTTGGATATCAGCAAGGTACATGAGTTGTTCATCACTCAGATCCTTGAAAGGAATATAGTTGATAGGAGGAACTTCTTGACCATTTTGGCCTGCAAGGAAACTTACAAAGTCTTCAGGACGACCATCACGGAAGAGAACATGCGGAGTAGGATTTGTAGGAGTGGTTGCACGGAGTTCAAGTACACCATTCTTACAACCAAAGAGCATTACATTGCTATTAAGTTTGGTTTGGAAATCCTCTTCGTAGAAGAATGTAGAGGCCATTTTCATAGTGGCTTCTGTAAATCCTGTGTTGTATAAACTTTGTTCTACTTTTAGGAGTTTGGCCATTTTTGCATTCAAGGGTTCTCTTGCTTCTTCTGTTGTTGCACGAAGCATATCTAAGCGAATTTTGTCACGGGCCTTAGAAATATACTCAGCAACCTCAAAACTGATGTTTCGGCGAAGTTGAATTCCTTGATTCAAGTGCTTCCACATATTAATGAAGTCATCATAGAAGTACCATTCTGTTGATTTACTGCCAATAGAAGCAATATAGTTAGAACCATACAGTTTCTTCATGAGACGAGCAATGTGAAAGTGAGTAGCGTCTACATGATTACGAATGTATTCTAGAATATTGCGATCAATAATCTCTTTATAGGCTTCAGGATTATCATCCCGCGCCCATTTACGAAGAGAAAGTTCCGTTAGACGAGGACCATCTCCTTCTTTTCGCATACGTCCAAACCAATCGCGACGAAGTTCATTCATGTTATTGTAATTGAACTTTGCAGATTTTTTACTAAAGTCCGTCCAGAGTTTGAACATCTCTTCACTAGGTTCAATGTTGTGGAGACACCATCCAACACGAATCCAAGTCTCATATGCATCTGCACGTTCTTCAGTTAGACAATTCATGACAAGATCACGAATGATATCTTTTTCTTCATCAGATCGTTCTTCCATTCCATACATCTCGCGAACAACTTGAAGGACTGGATTGTCAATAGCAGGTGGTTCTGCAGGAGTAGGTGCAGCACGCAAAGGAGGACTGGCTTGATTTCCACGAAGAAGTTGTTTGTATTCCTCCATGCGTTCAGAACGAACCTCATTTTCATCTGGAATCAGATTGTAACGTACACTCAAGATTTCCATGAGGTCTCGCGGATTGTACTTTGTGATAAGTTCATCTGATTCAACCTTTGTTTCAGGAATATAAGAGATAACATGAGCAAGTTCATATGCTGCAATGGTGGCTTTAGATTCACCATAGAAGAACCATCCTTGTTTATTGGTTGAGGAACCATCAAAGACTTTATCATCAGGATTACTATATCCAGTTCCACTGAAACATTCAGAAACAGTGGATTGAGCCAGCAGGTATGCACGAATGGCTTTTTGCTTTTCATTGGAAAGAGAGAGGTCTACACATTCAATGTGAATACCATCTTTACGAATTTTCTTTGTGGTTTCTGCATAAGGTCCAGGGCGGAGACAAACAAAGAGTCTTAGAAGTTCATATTCAGAGAGATCAAAGAAATGTTCTAAGGCCTTGAAGACCATGGAACAAAACTTACGGATTTGTTGTTCTGTAAATGTGCGAACAAGAGCCTGTGATTCAGGATACTGAAAGTCCAGGTCAATTAGAAGAGGTTTGTAATGATTTTGTCGCGGTTGTTCCACAAGGCCAAGTGCTCGTGGACGACTTCCTGAACGGTAATGATAATCATAAAGAAGATCTAAAAAGCGCGGGTAATCCTCGTCGGTAACTAACCACTTTCCAGTGAGATCTTTACTCATTCCTGTCATAGACGCTTCGCGGCCATCCGCACAGTATCTCTCTTCCATAAATTTTTTAAGAGGATGACTATAGAATATCGCAAGAGGGTGACTCATTTGCCTTGTATATTTAGGAAAGGGAAAATCCGGGTCAATTTTTCCACCCCCAAAAGAGAAACTTTTTAGCCTCTTGTTATAACTATGTAAAGAAAAAAGTAAGTATGAAATTATATATATGCATGTTCAACCCTGCTTCACGAAGATTACTCAAGGAAGTTCAGCAAGTGAGTAGTTCTACGATGAAAGAAATGGGTATTTTTTGGCGGTCAGATTTAGTGAATATAAATAAGGGCAAGGCACTTATTCTTGGTCCTGAAGAAACACCTTATGAAGGTTGTTTTTTTGTATTTGACTTTGAATTTCCATCAGATTATCCATTTAACCCACCAAAAGTACACGTAATTACAAGTGATGGAAAGACTCGTTTTCACCCCAATTTATATGTGGATGGAAAAGTGTGTCTGTCTATATTGGGCACATATTCTGGACCTAGTTGGCAAAGCACAATGAGTCTTTCAATGGTTCTTATATCTTTGAAAGCTTTATTGGATGCAAATCCCCTGGCACATGAACCAGGGTATTCATCGTATAAAATCACTCACCCTGTTGCAAATCAATATTCTCGTTTTATTCAACATCAAATCATAGCAAACACAATTCGTGAATTACAAAAGAAATATATCACAGTAGAATTTGAAGAAGAATTAAATGAAGTAAAACCTAAATTAATTTGTCAACTTAATAAAATTATTCAAGATCAACTGCAATACTCAGAAACATTGTATACAAATGTGGCGTATGGAATGAGAGGAAGTACACAATGGAACAAACTAAAAGATGAATTACAAGTAGTAAATGAGCGGTCTTAAGAATCTAGTGAAAACCGGTTTTGGTTTAAGTGTAGGTGTATTTGCAGCACAGATGATTTTTATCATGATTGGCCTTGCATTTTTCATTCCCGGTTTTATGATGTGGAGAACTGAATCCAAAAAATTCCAAAAGGATACTACAAGAGAAACAGGTGCTATTATTTTAATGGCACTTGGTGTTATTTTGATGGGTGGAGTAGGGTTTGGATTTTTAATGGATAGTTTAAGCGATTTTGATTTGTAAGCGCTAAAAATTGATAATGTCAATTGTAAGAAGATAAGTAGGAAATGGACTCTGTATCAAAACTTAAATATTGCCCTAAATGTCGTATGGCTCTTAGACATCAAATTCATGAAGAGGTAGCAAAAGAGGATGAGAATTTATTCGATAATAAGCAAACTTATCTTTCACACTTGTGTGGAAATTGTGGATATGAACGAAAGAATACTGAGGGAGGCTTAGTAATGGAAATCAATCTTCAACAACGAGCCAATGAAGGATATAAAATTCTCTTGAATAAGTTCACAAAACAAGATCCTACACTTCCCCATGTTAAAACAATTAAGTGTCCTAATGAAACATGTCCGACGAATACATCTAGTAAAGATAAGGATGTTATTTATATCAAATATGATGCTGCAAATATGAAATTTATCTATATTTGCACGGTATGTGATTTTGAATGGAGAAGTCGTCCTGATTAATTGAATATATTCGTCTTTCTCACTAGATGGAACAAGATTTGTTTTCAGGAAGAGTATTTGCATCTGCAAAAAATGCTATGAATGCTCAGAAATCTATTTCTCAAACTTCTGCTACCAAATATATTGGAAGAGAAACACAAGGATTGTCAAACTATAAGAAACCAAAGGCCCCCACTCCTGCTGGAATGGTTGCAGCACCTACTGGGCCCGTCGTACAAAAAACATTTGTCTCAAAGAGGCCTACAAATTTTTCACAGGGTGCAAATGAAGGTGCGTTTACATTCAAAGGTGTGGAAGGAGCCGCAGAAGCAGCCGCAAATGAAAAGAAAGAATTAGAAAGAATAAGATTAGAATCAGAATCTAGTACAGCAGCCTTTTTATCAGATCCAACTGGTAAAGGGGAGAAGCGAAAACAACTAAAAGATGCACAAGATACTTTGGCAAAAAAACAGGCGGAAATAGAAACCCTTAGAAAAAAAATACAAGATATGAAGTCGACACAAGAAAAAGCAAAGGTAAATATTGACACCTTTTCTAAACAAGTACCTTCTGTCGATCAAACTGTTGCCGCAAAATTAGCCAAGAAGAATGAGGCTCAAAAGAAACTGCAAAATGCAGAAGGTGAACTTCAAAAAGCCAAACAAAAACTAGAATTATTTAAGGCAGAAAAAGAAAAGGCTGAGGCTAGTGTTAAGGTTGCAAATAAAAAAGTGATAATTGCAACTCAAAAAGAAACTTCTGCCCCTCAACCTTCTGTTCCTCAACCTCCTGCCCCTAGAGCACCTGCCCCTCAACCTTCTGTTCCTCAACCTCCTGCTCCCCAACCTTCTGTTCCTCAACCTCCTGCTTCCCAACCTTCTGTTCCCCAACCTCCTGCTCCTCAACTTCCTCCTTCCCAACCTCCTGCTCCCCAACCTTCTGCGCCTACCATTGATTCTTCTGGTACATTAATAGAAATACAGGCAGAAAAGGTAAAAGCAGATATTGCTTTAGAAAGTGCACAGGAAAAACTTAGCGAGGCTGTTGCAGAGGTTACTGTGAAACGTGTATCAAAGAATTCTGCACAAGCAGAACTTGTGAAAGCAGAAAAGGAATTAGAGGAAGCAGAAAAATTAGCCCAGGAGAAAAATAAAGTCGCTGAAAAAGTAACAGAAAAAATAGAGATTGCTGCAGAAGCACCTTTACCAAATAAAGCACCTTTACCCAATAAAGCCTCTGTAGAAACTCTTGTACCAAATCAAAAACCTGTAGAAACTCCTGTAGAAACTCCTGTAGAAGCATCTGTAGAAACTCCTGTAGAAACTCCTGTAGAAACTCCTGTAGAAGAGACTGTAGAAGCATCTGTAGAAACTCCTGTAGAAACTCCTGTAGAAACTCCTGTAGAAACTCCTGTAGAAACTCCTGTAGAAACTCCTGTAGAAACTCCTGTAGAAACTCCTGTAGAAACTCCTGTAG
>JACCDW010379520.1_pt1 | contig 36721 bp, 31 predicted proteins | sample 7449781 | NCBI WGS metagenome assembly JACCDW01 (sample SAMN15323449, study PRJNA562643) | freshwater metagenome | isolation source: river surface water | place: USA:Blue River Watershed | collected 2017-08-18 | reverse complement strand
CGCTGACAGCGGCAACTGCAAATTGCTATCAAGTCCGCGATCCCTTGGATTTAGCGGTATTAGCAGCGGCATTCGCCGGTTCATGCACTGGATTTCTCTGGTGGAATGCCTCGCCCGCAAAAATCTTCATGGGAGATGTTGGATCGCTTGCCCTCGGTGGAGCGCTTGCCGGAATCGCAGCTTCACTGAGAGTCCAACTCTTACTGATTCCTCTCGGCGGGCTCTTTGTGATCATCACTCTCTCTGTTGCACTTCAGGTGATCTACTTCAAGCTCACGGGAGGCAAGCGCCTCTTTAAGATGGCACCGCTGCAGCACCATTTTGAGTTGCTGGGATGGGGAGAGGTGACCATTGTCCTTCGCTTCTGGATCATCGCGGGCCTATCAGTTGCGCTCGGCCTCGGACTCTTCTATACCGATTGGGTAGCTAGTTAGAAGTGTTGAAATGGCGATAGCAAATCTCTACTCCTCACTGAGCGAAAAGCGCATCATTGTCGCAGGGGCTGGCGTGACTGGCTTAGCTGTTGCAGCCGCACTCAAAGATCGTGGTGCTGAGGTAATCCTTGCTGATGAGAAGGTAGCGCATGTAGATGGCTATCAGATTCAGCTACCAACCCAGATTGCCGAGAGCGACTTTGACTATTTAATGGTCTCACCGGGTTGGCGAGAAGATCACCCGCTGGTAACTCTTGCTCGCAATACCGGCAAACCAATTCTCAATGAGGTCGATTTCGCTTGGTCGGTTAAGAATGAGATTAATCCAAGTCAGAAGTGGTTGGCGCTTACTGGAACAAATGGCAAGACCACCACAGTTGAGATGGTTGCTCATATCCTAAAAACAGCTGGCCTGAATTCCGCCGCATGCGGAAATGTAGGTACGACCGTCATTGACTCAGTACTCAGTAAAGAGAAGTTTGATTACCTTGTACTTGAGCTCTCATCTTTCCAGTTGCACTGGCTTAGAGATGCGCAATTTATCTCTTCAGCAATTCTCAACATAGCCGATGACCATATCGATTGGCATGGCTCATTTGATAACTATGCAAACGATAAGTTATCGCTCTTGGAGAAATCCACAACAGGAATTCTCAATGGCGATGATGGCGAGGTCGTAGGGCGTACCAGCCATTGGTTAGGCAGAAAGGTTTTCTATAGCCTCGACACTCCGGCTCCTGGTGAGGTTGGAGTAGTTGAGGAGCTTCTGATAGATCGTGCATTTGTTGCAGATCCACAAGAAGCGGCAGTTATCGCAGAACTCACCGAAATTACTCCTACCGTTCCACATCAAGTCTCAAATGCCCTCGCCGCTGCCTCTCTCGCAGCGACTGTGGGAGTCAGCCATGAAGTAATTCGTGAGGCGCTCAAGACCTTCGCACCAGGTAAGCACCGAATCGAATTAGTGGGCGAAATCGGTGGAGTTAAATGGATTGATGACTCCAAGGCGACAAACCCTCATGCAGCGGCCGCCTCAATCTTGGCTAACTTCTCCGTCATCTGGATAGCTGGCGGTTTGGCTAAAGGCGCTGCCATGCCACCACTTGCCGAGCGAGTATGGGGCCGGCTTAAGGCTGCGATTTTGATTGGGGAAGATCGAGATCTCATAGCTAGCGCTCTGCGCGAGGTAGCTCCATATCTTCCAGTTCATCTCATTGATCCACCAGCTGGCTATATAAAAGGTGGAGACTCTAATGAGTTTATGGAGAAAGTCGTAAGAAGCGCTAGTGAGATTGCGGTTGAGGGAGATGTTGTTCTGCTTGCACCAGCATGTGCTTCGATGGATCAATTCAAATCATATGCAGATAGAGGCGATCGATTTGCAGCAGCAGTGAAGGCGGTTCTAAAAATATGAAAACTACTAAGGCTAAGCGAGCCCGATTCCTAAATACTCCAGTCAATCACTTCTATATGTTAATCCTCAGTACAGCCATTCTCGTTGCACTTGGCTTGATTATGGTTTTCTCTGCCTCATCAATCCACGCTATTGATACCAAAGGTTACGCACTGGCAGTCGCGCTTCGCCAATTTGTCTTTCTCTTAGTCGGCATCCCATTTGCGATATTTCTAGCTCGCCTCCCGCTCCAAAGTTGGCACTTCCTAGCAAAGTTGGGATTGATAGCCTCAATAGTTCTAGTTGCGATAGTGATGATTCCAGGTGTTGGTAAAGAGGTTAATGGCAATCGAAATTGGATTGATCTCAAGGTAATCGATATCCAGCCAGGTGAATTTACAAAGTTTCTGCTCATACTCTGGGCCGGTTACCTGCTCTCGCGCAAAGAGAACGCTAATCGGACTCGCTTTAACGTTATTGCACTCCTCCTCCCGGGCTTTAGTTTGGTGATGCTGGGAATTATGCGCGGCGGCGATTTGGGAACCACTTCAGTAATCGCTGCAATTCTCGCCGGCTTACTCTTTATCTCAGGTTTGGAGCTGCGAAAGATGGGGCTGGTTGCTGCGCTCGGCTTTGCCACTTTGGCAGTTCTCATCGCTACCTCTGATTATCGACGCGCACGTTTCCTAGTCTTCCTCAACCCTTTTGCACCGGAGGAATACAAGAACTTCGGTTGGCAGCCAGCCCATAGCTTGCTTGGCCTAGCTAGCGGTGGGTTATTTGGGGTTGGTCTTGGCGGAAGCCGTCAAAAATGGGGAAATCTTGCAGAGGCCCATACCGACTTTATCTTCTCCGTCATTGGCGAAGAGTTAGGCCTCTTCGGCACTCTCTCAGTTCTCTTGCTTATCGGCACTTTAGTTTATTCAATTTTCCGGATAGCGCTCCGCGCACAAGATCCATTCTCTCGGTATGTAACTGCCGGTATTGGATGTTGGATTGGAATTCAAGCAATTCTCAATATCGGTACTGCAATCAGCGTACTTCCGGTGGTTGGTGTGACGCTTCCACTCGTCTCTTATGGCGGTTCTGCGCTACTCACGACAATCTGCGCTCTAGGATTTGTGGCAGGCGTAGCGCTGCGCGATAAGGAAGTTACGCGCGAAGTTATTCGACGCTTTGCAAAAAAAGTAAAGAAAGGTTAAACGTGAAATTTCTCCTAGCTGGTGGCGGCACCGCAGGACATATCGAACCTGCACTTGCTGTGGGCCGCGGCCTCAAGGAGCGCTACCCAGATTCAGTTATTGAATTTGTCGGCACCTCATCAGGGCTAGAAACCACGTTGATTCCAAATGCGGGATTTACCCTTCGACTCATTCCTAAGGTAGCAATTGCGCGAAGAATTTCACCTTCGCTGCTCACCGTTCCATTTCAATTGGCACGATCAATTCGCGCGTCATTGTCAATAGTAAAGGGGCGAGATTGCGTTATTGGATTTGGTGGCTATGTTTCAGCTCCAATTTATATAGCAGCGGCTCTCACTCGTACTCCATTTGTCATTCACGAGCAGAATGCTCATCCAGGTTGGGCTAATCGAATGGGTGCGCGTTTTACCAAATATTTGGCGATCAGTTATCCGATAGACCGTGGACGCCTTTCAAGGGCGGCGCTCACCGGCTTACCTCTTCGAGATGATGTCTCTCGGTTAGTTCAGCAGGCATCAAGAAATTGGAGTTCAGCCCGAGAGTTGGCAAAGGCGAGAGTTGCCGAACAATATGACCTACGCATCGATCAACCTTTAGTTTTTATCTTTGGCGGTTCTCAAGGTTCGCAAGCAATTAATCGAACCATTGAATCGGCAAGAACCGCTGGCGTTTTCGGCGAACTTTCAGTAGTCCATGGGGTTGGTAGAAACAATCCACTGCCAAGTGCTGATCACAGTTATCGACCACTTGCGTATGTAGAAGGTATGGCCGATCTCTATCTCGCTGCAGATCTAGTGATCGCTAGGAGTGGAGCTGTGACCTGCGCTGAATTCGCAGCGCTGGGTCGGTACGCCCTCTTCATTCCGCTGCCAATTGGTAATGGGGAGCAGGCGCTCAACGCTCAATCACTGATAGCGCAAGGCCGCGCAAGCATTCTCAATCAAAGCCAGTTCACTCCCGAATGGCTTAGTAAGAACTTAGGCGACCTTCTTGAGCGCAGCGCAGTAGCAGAAGTAGAGGGTGATGCGGCGGGTCTCGCCTCGGTCGATAAGATTCTCGCACTCATCGATAGCGCAACTGGAGGAAAATGACCATTCCGCAAGCGAATGCGCTAGCTCTCAAATCGCTCTCTGGGAAGAAAATCCATTTTATTGGCATTGGCGGTTCTGGAATGAGTGGCTTAGCGCGCATCGCACTTGCCGATGGCATCGCTGTCTCCGGTTCTGATGCCAAGGATTCGACAGTTCTGGCCGCACTTGAGGCGCTTGGTGCGACGATATTTAAGAGCCATGCAGCCGAGAATATTGATGGCGTAGACATTGTTATCTACTCAACTGCAATTGGGCCAAGTAATCCGGAGATAGTTCGTGCGTTAGAGAGATCGATACCAATAATCACTCGTGCAAGTGCGCTTGCTCTCTTGATGCATGGAAATGTCAGTGTGGCAGTTGCCGGAACTCATGGCAAAACAACTACCTCCTCTATGGCTACCGTCGCCTTCCAGTCATGCGGACTCGACCCTTCATTTGCAATTGGCGGCACCTTGACCGCTTCTGGATCTAACGCTCATCGAGGAACAGGTAGTTACTTCATTGCTGAGGCAGATGAATCTGACGGTTCATTTGTGGCATACCATCCACATGCAGCAATCGTTACAAATATCGAACACGACCATGTTGACTTCTTCGCTACATCAGATGAAGTTACTCAAGTATTCCGTGATTTTTCGGCGACGATTGCAGTGGATGGGTTTCTTATTTACTGCGCTGACGACCCGGGCTCTCGCCAATTAGGGGAGTCGGTCACTCACTGCCGAACCTTCTCATATGGCACCGCCAGCGATGCTGATTTGAAGATCGATAATATTGAGCTATTTGCTCAAGGGTCACGGGCGCGAGCTATCTGGCGTGGAACCGTCGTCGGGCAGATTGAGCTGCAAGTTCCTGGCCACCATAACTTACTCAATGCAGCCGGAACTCTCGCCCTTGGTCTCGCCTTCGAACTCAGCCCTAGTGCGCTGATTTCTGGCCTCCATTCATTTAGGGGAGCTGGTCGCCGATTTGAACTCAAAGCCACAGTCAACGGTGTTCGAGTGATTGATGATTATGGCCACCACCCAACCGAGATTTCAGTGACCTTAGCGGCGGCAAGGCGTTATGCAGATGTTGGCCGAGTCCTTGTCATTTTCCAACCTCATCGATATTCGCGCACGCAAGCTTTCCTCTCGGAGTTTGCAGTGGCTCTCGATAAAGCTGATGATGTGACGTTGTTGGAAATCTATGCTGCGAGCGAGAAACCAATTCCAGGGATAAGTGCCGAACTCATTGCAGAGAAGATGGAACATGGGCGCTTCCTGCCAAACTTTGCCGATGCCGTTGAGCGAATTGTCTCTATCGCAGCACCGGGCGATGTAATCCTGACTCTTGGTGCGGGTGATGTCAGCTCGCTCGCTCCGATTATCGCCGATGGTCTCGCTAAGCGATTTAGTTGATTGAGGTATTGAGGTGAGTTTTGGTAGAGCGCGTAGCCTCGTTCTAGTTATATCCATTTTTGCCGCTGCAACGTACCTCCTTGCCTGGTCTCCGGTATTTGCAGTTAAGTCAATTGAGGTGGAGGGCTTGCCAAAGTCGGTGAGTCAAGACGATGTGATTACTAAAGCAAAGATCAATATTGGAGATCAGCTCGCTCGGATTGAGCCTCGCTCTGTCGAAAAGTCATTAAGTGAGATTTCTTGGATAAAGTCCGTCTCACTCAAGCGTGACTGGTGGCATAGAGATATATCAATTGTTGTGTCACCGAGAAAGCCAGTGGGCATTTTCCAAGGGCGAGCACTTGATAGCGACGGCATAATCTTTGATTTTCCCGGCTCAATTCCCGAGCAGCTGCCAGCGATCACAGCTGCTACTTCGGAGTTAGGGTTGGCGGCAATCTCGCTCTTTTCCGCACTCCCAGATGACCTGCGCACCACCCTCATAACAATCGGTGCAAAAAATCAATCATCTATCACTTCTTGGCATCAACTTGGTGGGAGAAAGATCAAAGTCCAGTGGGGTTCGCCCACTGAGGTGGGGCTAAAAGTTAATGTATTTCGGGCGTTATTGGCTCTGCCTGAAAATAAAGATATTAAGGCGATTGATTTATCGGCTCCTCACGCCCCAATTGTGAAGTAAGGAAGATTGAACAAACTCTCTACAGTAGGTCGAGGTATTTATTCGTGTTGGTTTTTGATTAGCGCGAGCTGAACCCATACCTTGCCACCATCAAAGTGAATAGAAATGTAACTCTCAAGCGGGGGTTTACAGTTCTTAAGGAGGCTTCAGGTGGCTGCACCACAGAATTATCTCGCCGTTATCAAGGTTGTCGGAATCGGCGGCGGCGGAGTTAATGCAATCAATCGCATGATTGAAGTTGGACTCAAAGGAGTTGAGTTCATCGCAATCAACACCGATGCGCAACATCTCTTGATGAGTGATGCAGATGTAAAGCTCGATATCGGTCGTGCTTCAACTAAAGGCCTTGGAGCTGGAGCTGCACCTGAGAAAGGTCGCCAAGCTGCGATTGATCACACAGAAGAGATTGAAGAAATTCTCCGCGGTGCGGATATGGTCTTTGTGACAGCTGGCGAAGGTGGCGGCACAGGAACCGGTGGCGCACCAATCGTTGCAAAAATCGCGCGCGATCTTGGTGCGCTCACAATCGGTGTTGTCACACGCCCATTCTCATTTGAAGGAAAGATTCGTACTCGCCAAGCCGAAGAAGGAATTGAAGCGCTACGCGAGCATGTCGATACGCTAATTGTTATTCCGAATGACCGACTCCTTGCAATCTCAGATCGCAATATCACTGCGATGGATGCATTTAAGAGTGCAGATCAAGTTCTTCTTTCCGGCGTTCAGGGAATCACTGAGATCATCACACAACCTGGCCTCATCAACCTCGACTTCGCAGATGTGAAGACAGTGATGACTGATGCCGGTTCTGCCTTGATGGGAATCGGTTCAGCTCGAGGCGAGAATCGCGCTGCGCGTGCTGCCGAACTTGCAATCTCAAGCCCATTGCTTGAGGCATCAATCGATGGCGCTATGGGTGTCTTGTTATCAGTAGCTGGCGGCTCGGACCTTGGTCTCTTTGAGATTAACGAGGCATGCGAGCTAGTTCAGGCAGCAGCACACCCTGATGCTCGAATCATCTTCGGAACCACTATCGATGACGCACTTGGTGACGAGGTCCGAATTACCGTTATTGCTGCTGGATTTGCAGGTGGCGAACCAAAGAAGGTTGAGATGCCGACAATCAATGCGGCGACCCTCTCAGGTAATGCAGATCCAATTCCAGCTAATGACCCACTCTCAGTAGCACTTGATTTGGATGCATCAGCGCCTCGCAAGCGAATCACCTTCGAAGAGTTGGTCTCTGAAGATGAGATTGATGTGCCAGACTTTATGAAGTAATTTGTGAAGTTGTCATGACTTCTCGCTTTACCAATCGCACCGGAGGCGTAAGCCACGGTGCGTTTGCGTCTCTCAATCTAGGCACCCATGTAGGGGATGAACTAGATCTGGTGCTCGAAAACCGCCGAATCCTTTCTGACGAAGTCGGCCCTACTCAATACATGAATCAAGTTCATGGCGATCGCATAGCAGTTATTGAGGTAGTAACTGATGAAGCGCCGACTGCAGATGCGCTGGTTACTGGAATTCCCGGCGTAACGCTGGCGGTAATGGTGGCAGATTGCATTCCGCTACTTCTCACCTCCGAAGAGTCAGTTGCCGCGGTACATGTGGGGCGGCGAGGTCTGGTTAATGAGATCACTCGCAAAACTCTGCAAGTGATGCGCGATATGGGAGCATCGAAAATTTCTGGGATTGTGGGGCCATCAATCTGCGGTACTTGCTACGAAGTTTCAGAAGGAATCTATACCGAGGTAATCGCAAGCCATCCAACAGCACAATCGCGTACAAAGTCGGGAACGCACGCTCTCGATCTTCCCGCCGCCCTAATGCAGGTATTGCTAGAAGAGGGGGTAGAGATCATCGATCAGTTTGAGTGCACCTTCGAAAGCGATAAGTACTTCTCATATCGACGAGATGGTGTTACCGGAAGACAAGTTGGAGTCATCTCACTTTGAGTACCCGTAGAGAAGAGCTGGCGGAGAGAGTAGCCGCAATTCAGGGCGAGATTGCCGTGTACTCGCCTACCTTAATTGCGGTAACCAAGACCTATCCGGTATCGGATGTTGCAATCTTGCGGGATCTGGGGCTAACGAATTTCGGTGAGAATCGAAGTGGCGAAGGGTTGGCTAAATCTGCCGAAGTTTCCGGGCAGTGGCATTACCAGGGAGAGATCCAAAGCAAGAAGATAAGAGAGATTCTCTCTTGGGCACAATGGATTCACTCCCTCGATGACCTTCGCCACTGCGAGAAGATTGAAAGAGCCCTCGTCGAAAGCGGGGGAGAAGTTAAAGCCTTCCTTCAACTCTCACTCGATGGGGACCCACGCAGAGGGGGCCTGATTGAAGAAGAGCTATTTACAGTTGCAACTGTCGTATCTCAGTACTCCCGATTATCGCTCCAGGGAATTATGTGTGTTCCGCCGGTAAGCATGGCGCCGGGCGAGGCATTTCAAGAGATCTCGGCTACCCACCTCAGATTTAAGAGTGAATTTCCAGACTCCCCATATCTCTCCGCCGGAATGAGTGGCGACTACATGGTTGCCCTAGAACACGGTGCGACACATATTCGGGTGGGTAGCAAAATCCTCGGCGCACGCAGCTATGACCAGTAACCTTTAACCATGTCTGCACTTAATAAGATGATGGGTTTCCTTGGTCTAGTAGATACCGAGGATGATCACCAGGTAAATGAGGCTCCCGCAGCGAAGAAGGTTGAGCCTCGTGCAATTACTCCTCGCACTCCGGATCGCACTGGAGTCACAGTTGTCGGCCGTAGCCACGATTTGGTTGTCGAAGCTCCTCTGATCGAAGAGAGCTCTTCCTACAACATCATCACTCTTCAGCCACGTTCATATTCAGAGGCGCGCAAGGTTGGCGAGTACTACCGCGAAGGTAATCCAGTGATCATCAACCTCGATGATATGGAAGAGAGTGAGCGCAAGCGCCTAGTTGATTTTGCATCAGGGTTGGTCTTTGGCCTCCATGGACGCATCGAACGAATCAGCCTTAAGGTATTTCTTCTCTCACCAGCAAACGTCAATGTCAGCAACGAAGATCGATCTGCTGCACAGGCCGCTTTCTATAACCAGAGCTGACACCCATAATGTTTCTTCGCAATACGATTCTGCAGCTCCTATCGCTCTTTAAAATTGCGCTCTTTATCCGCATCATCATCGATTATGTTCGAATGTTCGCCCGCTCTTGGCAGCCGAATGTCATCTTGATTGGGTTCTTCGAGCTTATCTACACCATCACAGAGCGACCAATGGCATTTGTTCGTCGCTTTATCCCACCGCTTCGTCTCGGTGGGGTAGCGCTCGACCTTTCATTTATCGTCTTGCTCCTTGCAATTAGCTTTGCACAAGCTGTGGTGCGACAGTTTATTAATTTCTAGTTAGCTCAAATACCAATCCAAGTTCAGCATCGCTCGGAGCAAGGTTTTCATCGCGCACCATTGCGGTAGCAAGTACCTCTTCGGATATATGTGCAACACCGTTCTCGATGGTGGCGCTGTGCTCGGGCGCGCAGTTCCATCGAATCGAGATTCGATCTGAGATATCAAAGCCATCGCTCTTTCGACGCTCTTGAATTGCTCTAATTACCTCGCGGAGATTTCCGGCGGCGATGAGCTCTGGCGTGAGCTCAAGATCTAGGGCAACGCTCTCGCCATCATGGCTTGAGACCATCCAACCGCTCTTAGGAACCTCCGTGATGACTAGATCATCGAGCGTTATTTGATACTCACCGATAGCGGTGCTGGCTTCGCTGCGGAGAGTCTTCACCAGGGCAACGGCATCAGCGCCAGCGATCAACTTTGCAACCTCTTGAACCGACTTACCGTACTTAGCCCCAAGGGATTTGAAGTTGGCCTTAATTGAGACATCAACGAGATCACCATCTGCATCGGCAATATCTGCCAGATCTAAAACGTTGAGTTCGTCTGAGATCTGTTCTTTCATCTCACTTGGTAGCGCAGACCAACCTTGGGCTGAGATAAGCGCACGCTGTAAAGGTTGGCGGATTTTAATTGCAGATTCAGCGCGAGCAGCTCGACCTAGTTCGACAACTCGTCGTGTCATTGCAACCTGCTTATTGAGTTCAGGGTTGATAAGTGCGACATCTGCAGTTGGGAAGTCAGTGAGATGTACTGAGATTGCTGCAGCTGGATTTGCAACTCGAATTAACTCCTGCCAAGTCTGCTCGGTGATAAAGGGAACCATAGGTGCAAGGAGTTGCGTCAGCGTCTCTAGACATTCGTGCAGCGTTGCAAGGGCGGCGAGATCGCCATCCCAGAATCGACGGCGTGAGCGCCGCACATACCAATTTGAGAGATCATCGATAAAGGTGGCTAGAACTTTTCCAGCGCTCTGCGAATCGAACTCGCTATAGGCTTTATCTACTTCTAGTACAAGCGAGTTGAGTTCGCTCAAAATCCACTTATCCATCGTTGAACGCTCAGATACCGCTGGGCTCTGATCCAGAGTGAAATTAGAGGCCTTTGCATAGAGGGCATGGAATGAGATTGTGTTCCAATAAGTAAGGAGCGTCTTGCGGATAACATCTGAGATAGCTTCATGGCCAACTCGTCGAGAAGCCCAAGGCGAGCCGGCGGCGAGCATGTACCAACGGACCGCATCTGCTCCGTGTTGATCCATCAGCGCCATCGGCTCGAGCACATTGCCTAGATGCTTACTCATCTTCCGACCATCTTTATCGAGGATATGGCCGAGGCAGAGCACATTCTCGTACGAGCTCTGATCGAAGACGAGTGTTCCAATAGTCATGAGGGTGTAGAACCAGCCACGTGTCTGGTCGATCGCTTCACAGATAAAGTCAGCTGGGTAGGCGGCTTTAAACTTTTCGACCGACCCTTCTTTATGTGGGTAGCCCCACTGAGCAAATGGCATCGAACCTGAGTCGTACCAGCAATCGATAACTTCAGGAACTCGCGTCATAGTCGCCGAACACTCGGCGCAATTAAATGTGATGTCATCGACGAACGGACGGTGCGGATCTAGGGTTGAAAGCTCTTGCCCCGCGAGCTTGCCGAGCTCTTTGAGAGATGAGATGCAGAGCTCATGCTTATTTTCACAGCGCCAGATTGGAAGCGGTGTGCCCCAATAGCGATTGCGAGAGAGCGCCCAGTCAATGTTATTGGTGAGCCAATCACCGTAACGTCCGGTCTTGATGGTCTCTGGGTACCAATTCGTCTTCTCATTCTCGCGCAGAAGCGCATCTTTGATAGAGGTTGTACGGATATACCACGATGGTTGTGCGTAATAAATAAGAGCGGTGTGGCATCGCCAGCAGTGAGGGTATGAGTGCTCATATGGCTGATTCTTGTAGAGCGAGCCGTTTGCCTTGAGCTCCTTTACTAGCGGTTTATCTGCATCTTTAAAGAAGAGACCACCTACAACCGGAACATCTGCAAGAAAGTGGCCATCGGCAGCCACTGGATTCACGACCGGCAATCCATATGCACGGCAGACCTGTAGGTCATCGGCACCGAATGCAGGTGCTTGATGAACTAGACCTGAACCATCTTCGGTAGTGACATATGTTGCAAGGACTACATAGTGCGCATCAGGGATCTCAATGTAATCAAATGGGCGCTTGTAGGTAACGCGCTCGAGATCTGCACCTTTAAATCGACGGAGAATTTCATGTTCGCCGGCAACTGCGCTTAATAACGGTTCTGCGACTACTAAGACTTCTGAGCTTTCTTCGACGGTCGCGCGAACTGCAACATAATCAACATCTGGATGTGCTGCAACTGCAGTATTTGAGACGAGCGTCCATGGAGTTGTTGTCCAAACCAAGAGCGAAGCGTTGAGCTGTGCAAGTTCGCCGCTAGTAATCGGGAAGCGAACATAGACCGATGGGTCAACGACAGTTTCATAACCCTGCGCTAATTCGTGATCAGATAGACCTGTTCCACATCGAGGGCAGTAGGGAGCAACTCGATGATCTTGAACAAGTAGCCCCTTCTTCCAAATTTCAGAGAGAGACCACCAGACGCTCTCTACGTATTCCGGAGCCATAGTCCAATAGGCCTGATCGAAATCAACCCAAAAGCCCATCCGCTCAGTCATCTTGGTAAATGCATCAACATGTCGAGTCACGGAAGTGCGACACTTGTCGTTAAATTCTGCGATACCAAATTTCTCGATATCTCCTTTGCCGGAGAAACCAAGTTCCTTCTCGACTGCAATTTCAACTGGCAGACCGTGGCAATCCCAACCAGCCTTGCGCGAGACATAGCGTCCCTTCATTGTCTGATAACGAGGGAATACATCTTTAAAGACTCGGGCTTCGATGTGGTGTGTGCCAGGCATTCCGTTAGCAGTTGGTGGGCCTTCATAGAAAGTCCATGGTTCGCCTTGCGCTCGGGCAGCTAAGCTCGCCTCAAATATCTTCTGCTCTTGCCAAAATGAGAGGATGGAGCGCTCCATCGCAGGTAGATCAATCTGCGGGGCGATTGCGTTAAAGCTCTTCTTATCGGTCATAACTTCCACTCCATGTCATCTATCACCATGGAGGGACGAGCGCTTTCGGCTCGCGGTACCACCCGCCTTGCACGCTCCTAGGAGCGCACCACTTTCATTTCATCACACGGCCGGTTCTACCTCCCCAAGAAGGGGTCTCTTCCGGCTGGCTCAGAGGTGATCGCCTCTTCAACGCCATCGGCGTGCAATTCGTGGCGAAAGTCTAAACCATCGCCAGGCTCTCACACTTGTTTATGCGTGGCGCAGTTGGCGAGGAGGGGTAAATAGGCATAAGGTGCGCGGCGTGTCAGCAAAGAAGATCGCTCAGAAGCTCTTGAAGAAGGCGGCGCCTGCGAAGAAGGCGGTGGCCAAGAAGGCCCCTGCCAAGAAGGCGCCAGCGAAGAAGGTTGCTGCAAAGAAAGTTGCCAAGAAAGCGCCAGCAAAGAAGGCGCCGGTTAAGAAGGCAGTTGCTAAGAAGGCGCCAGCTAAGAAAGTTGCCGCGCCAAAGAAAGTCACCGAAGTTAAGAAGAGCCCGTCACGTCCATTCCCATCCAAGGTTGGAAAGACAACGCTCACTGTAGATGAGAAGTCGCAGACAGTTTCAGTTGCAACCGTTGTTGCACCAACTGCAGCGCCGGTCATTGAAGAACGTCGCTTAGTGATGCCACCACCGCCACGTCCAGTTAAGAGTGGAAAGAAAGTTGCACCGCTCAAGCCACTCAAGGCGGCACCAACTCCAGTTACTGCAGATGCTGGCGAAGCTGCATGGTCGGCGGCAGAGTTAAAGGCAATCCGCACCGAACTTGCAAAAGATTTAATCCGCCTCCAGGCAGAGCTTGCAACTGTCGAAGCGGAGATGGATGAGCTAATCGCTGATGCTGGTGATGGCGCAGGCGATGATCAAGCTGATTCAGGAACTAAGACCTTTGAACGCGAACATGAGATGTCACTTGTTATCAACGCTCGCGACATGGTTCTGCAGACAGAGCGCGCACTTGCACGTATCGACAACAAGACTTATGGAAGCTGCGAAGTCTGTGGCTCACCAATCGGCAAGGCTCGCTTACAGGTATTTCCACGCGCGACTCTCTGCATGATCTGCAAGCAGAAGGAAGAGCGGCGCTAAAGTGCGCCGGAATCCACTCGTACCGCGCCTCTTCTCACTTGCTCTTGTTATTTGGGCGATTGATTTCTTTACCAAGAATTGGGCGCTTGCTAATCTCTCGGCTTCGCCACGAAAGATCCTCGGCTCCTTTCTGCAATTGACTCTCTTCAAGAATCCAGGTGCAGCTTTCAGTTTGGCTACCGGTTTCACCATCGTATTTACCTCGATCTCCATCGCCGTAGTTATCTTTATCGCTCGCTTTGCCGCTCGTATTACCCATCCATGGTGGGCGGTCGTCGCCGGCCTAGTCCTCGGGGGAGTGCTCGGAAATCTCACCGATCGCATATTTCGAGCGCCCGGTTTTCTCTATGGCCATGTGATCGATTGGATCGAGCTCCCGAAGTGGCCAATCTTTAACGTCGCTGATTCATCGATTGTGGTTGCGGCAGGAATCGCTATCCTTCTAACAACACTCAACATCACACCCACTGCCAACTTTGGGCGAGATAACAAGCCGGGAGCAGATGAATAACGAGAGCAACCGCGAAGCCCGCACTCTGATTGTTCCAGAGGGCGTTGCCGGCGAACGTATCGATAGCGCACTTACTCGCGTCTTGGGGCTGTCACGGACTGCAATCGTGAAACTTCTCGAAGAGGGTGAGATTCGAAGCGATGGTAGAGCGCTCTCTAAATCAGAGCGAGTTGTTGCTGGACAGATGATTGATGTTCTGATGCCCGCCCAGGTAAGCGCCGATCCAATTCCACTTACTCCACTCGAAGGTTTAACTGTTGTCTATAACGATGACGAGATTGTGGTCATCGACAAGCCGGTTGGTTGTGCGGCTCATCCAGCACCTGGTTGGACCGGTCCTACTGTTATTGGTGCGTTACTTGCCGCTGGTTACACGATCTCAACGAGCGGTCCAGCAGAGCGAGCTGGCATTGTGCATCGTTTAGATGCGGGAACGAGCGGGCTCATGATTGTGGCGAAGACAGATCGCGCCTACCTTAAACTTAAAGATATGTTTCGTGACCATCAAGTCGAAAAGACATATCACGCTCTCGTTCAAGGACATATGGATCCGGCAGAAGGAACTATCGATGCGCCAATCGATCGCCATCCAACTCAAGACCACCGCTTTGCAGTTGTTGCAGATGGCAAAGAGAGCATCACTCACTATCAAGTAATTGAGTACTACCGCTCTGTCTCCATGGTTAAAGTCGAACTCGAAACTGGTCGCACCCATCAAATTCGTGTGCACTTCTCGGCGCTCGGCCACCCATTGGTTGGCGATACGACTTACGGCGCAGATCCAGTACTGGGCAAGTCGTTGGCGATGCGACGTCCATGGCTCCACGCTTTAGAGCTGAGATTTAACCATCCAGTCAGTGGCGAGCAGCTCACTCTGAGCGCTCCATATCCACCTGACCTTCAGGGTTCGCTGGCGTTGCTTTCTGACGCAGTTCTGCCGTAAGGGGATACTCTTGCGCCACTATGTCATCTGAAGATTTTTCAGCTTCACGGGCATCGACGAAAGACTCTTTTGTACATCTCCATGTACACACGGAGTACTCGATGCTCGATGGTGCGGCGCGCGTCGGCGATCTCGTCAAAGAGGTAGCACGACAAGAGATGCCAGCAATCGCGATGACCGATCACGGAAATGTCTTCGGAGCATTTGATTTCTATAAACAGGCAACAAAAGCTGGCGTAAAGCCAATTATCGGCATCGAAGCTTATGTCGCACCTGAATCTCGCTTTGAGAAGAAGCGAATTCAATGGGGCGACGGTGGTGAAGATGATGTCTCTGGTGGTGGCGCATATACCCACATGACGATCCTGGCTGAGAATAATCACGGTCTAGCTAACCTCTTTAAGTTATCGTCACTTGCCTCCCTAGAGGGTTATTACTACAAGCCCCGAATGGATCGCGAACTTCTCTCCAAGTATGCAGATGGATTGATTGCAACTACCGGGTGTCCAGGAGGCGAAATTCAAACTCGCCTTCGTATGGGCAAATATAAGGAGGCGCTCCGCGCAGCTAGCGACTATCGCGATATCTTCGGCGCAAATAACTTTTACCTTGAGCTGATGGATCACGATATTGATATCGAGAATCGAGTGAAGGCAGATCTACTTAAGTTGGGTAGAGAATTAAAGTTGCCTCTTCTCGCTACCAACGATCTCCACTACACCTATCATGGTGATGCCGACGCTCATGCTGCTCTTCTCTGCGTCCAATCAGGTTCAACTCTCGCCGACCCAAAGCGCTTCAAGTTTGATAACTCTGAATTCTACGTAAAGACCGCAGCTCAGATGCGCGAGCTATTTAAAGAGATGCCGGAAGCGTGCGATAACACGCTACTTATCGCCGAACGGTGCAATGTAACGCTGCGCGAGGGCGAGAACCTGATGCCGCGCTTCGATGTTCCAAAGGGCGAGACCGAAGATTCATGGCTCCGTGTAGAAGCAACCAGAGGTTTGGCCGAGAAACTCGGTGATCGTCTCACTCCAGAGCATTCGGCGAGATTGGATTACGAACTCGGCGTGATGATCACGATGGGATTTCCGGGTTACTTCCTCGTTGTCGCTGACCTAGTAAGCCATGCAAAGAAAGTTGGAATCCGAGTTGGCCCAGGTCGTGGCTCTGCGGCAGGCTCGCTCGTTGCCTACGCACTTGGAATCACCGGCCTCGATCCAATTGAGCACGGTCTGCTCTTTGAGCGATTCCTTAACCCAGAACGTATCTCGATGCCCGATATCGATCTTGACTTCGACGAACGTCGTCGCTCCGAGATGATTCGTTATGCAACGGAGAAGTATGGTGAAGATCGAGTCGCACAGATCATTACCTACGGCACCATCAAATCAAAGCAAGCACTTAAGGATTCAACTCGTGTTCTCGGTTATCCGTACGCAGTAGGAGAGAAGCTCACCAAAGCGCTGCCACCATCTGTGATGGGCAAAGACATCACCTTGGGCGGAGTATTTGATGCAAAAGATCCACGCTATGGCGAGGCTGGCGAGTTCCGACAGCTCTATGAGAGCGATGTCGATTCGAAGCGGGTCGTTGATTTAGCGCGCGGACTTGAAGGGTTAAAGCGCCAATGGGGAGTGCATGCCGCAGGTGTCATCCTCTCGCGTGATCCGCTCTTAGATGTAATCCCAATTCATCGTCGTGAGGCAGATGGCGCCATCATCACTCAATTCGATATGGGAGCATGCGAGGCAACCGGTCTGCTCAAGATGGACTTCTTAGGTCTTCGAAATCTTTCGGTTCTCGATGATGCGCTCTTAAATATTAAAGAGAATCAAGGTGTTGATGTAGTTCTTGAAGATTTGCCGCTGGCAGATCAGAAGACATTCGAACTCCTCTCGCGCGGAGATACTCTGGGAGTCTTCCAACTAGATGGTGGTCCGATGCGGGCGCTACTTCGTTCGATGGCGCCCGACTCTTTTGCCGATATCTCTGCTGTCATCGCACTCTATCGCCCAGGGCCGATGGGCGAGAATGCACATAACAACTACGCAGATCGCAAGAATGGCCGCAAGCCAGTTGAACCAATCCATCCAGAGCTATCGGATGTGCTCCAAGACATTCTCGGTGATACCTACGGACTCATTGTCTATCAAGAGCAAGTTATGGCTATCGCTCAGAAAGTTGCTGGATTTACTCTCGGCCGTGCAGACTTGCTCCGCAAAGCGATGGGTAAGAAGAATAAGGATATTCTCGATAAAGAGTACATACCCTTCGAAGCAGGAATGAAAGCTAATGGTTTCTCGGAAGCCGCCATTAAACGTCTCTGGGAAGTTCTTATCCCATTCTCAGACTATGCATTTAACCGCGCCCACTCGGCCGGATATGGAGTTGTCTCGTTTTGGACTGCATATCTCAAGGCGAACTTCCCTACGGAATACATGGCAGCTCTACTCACCTCGGTTAGAGATGATAAAGATAAATCAGCGCTCTACCTCTCTGAATGCCGTCGCATGGGAATCAAAGTTCTACCGCCAGATGTCAATGAATCCAATGGTGAATACACTCCACGAGGTCGAGATATTCGTTTCGGCTTAGCGGCCATCCGAAATGTAGGCGAGGGAGTGGTCGCATCGATTAAAGCTTCTAGAGAGGCAAAGGGGAACTTCACCTCGTTCGGTGATTTCTTAGCAAAAGTAGATGCCCAAGTCTGCAACAAGAAAACAATCGAATCTCTCATCAAGGCAGGTGCCTTTGACTCACTCCGCCATCCACGTAAAGGTTTGATGGCAATTCATCTAGAGGCGATTGATTCAGTTATTGAAACCAAAAGAGCTGAGGCAATTGGGCAGTTTGATCTCTTTGGGGGAGAGAGCAGCTCGGAAGTTGCCGGACTTGAGATCGAAATTCCGGCAACCGAATGGGATAAGGGCACACTCCTCTCTTTCGAACGCGAGATGCTCGGCCTCTACGTCTCGGATCACCCGCTATTAGGAGTAGAGCATGTACTTCGCTCTCATACCGATATGTCAATCAGCGCCCTCCTTGATGATGGCGTACCGGATGGCGTAGTCACAATTGGCGGACTCATCACCGGCGTACAGCGCAAAGTCTCTCGCCAAGGTGCATCGTGGGCAGTAGTCAATGTCGAAGACTTAGAAGGTTCGATAGAAGCGCTCTTCTTTGCAAATACCTACAACCAATATGCGCTCTCACTAACCGAAGATCGCGTGGTAGTGATAAGAGGTCGTTTTACTCGTACGGATGAGCAAGTTCGTTTCACTGCACTAGAGATGACGATGCCAGATATAACTGGAGGTCCAACTGGACCACTGCTTATCTCGCTGCCAGCCTCACAGGTAACGCCACCGATTGTTGAGCGAATGAAGGAGATTCTCCGTTCTCATCCAGGCAAACGAGAGGTTCATCTCCATGTCGTTGACCAAGCGAAATCAACGACTCTCAAAGTTGATGCCTTGGTCACTTCATCACCGAGCCTCAGCGCAGATTTAAAGGCAATTCTCGGTCCAGATTGCATCGTGCGCGGCTAATCACGTCGCAGAGATGAGTATTGGCAAAGTAGAATAGCTCCATGTTAAGACGCGTCGATCTCAGAGGACGATCCCTCTCTAAGGATCAATACCAACGCGAACTTCCTCGCGCCACCCTCGATGTGGCAGCCGCGGTCGATGTCATTGCTCCGATACTAGAGCGAGTCAAGAACGGCAGTGAGGCCGATTTGATTGCCCTGGCAGAAGAGTTTGACCGAGTCCGACCAGCGTCAATCCGAGTTCCACAATCAGCGTTAGATAAGGCTCTCGCAGAGTTGGCGCCGGAGGTTCGCAGCGCGCTCGAACTATCTGCTGAACGAATTAAGAAGGTTCATGCGGCGCAAACGCGAGACGAGGCGACAGTCAGAGTTGTAGATGGCGGTACTGTCTCCGAGAAGTGGATTCCGGTAGATCGGGTCGGTCTCTATGTACCAGGTGGTCGCGCTGTCTATCCAAGTTCGGTCTTGATGAATGTGATTCCGGCGCAAATTGCGAAGGTTAGTAGCATCGCAGTAGCCTCACCGCCACAAGCTGAGTTTGGCGGATTGCCGCATCCAACAATTCTCGCTGCCTGCGCGCTTCTCGGAATCACCGAGGTCTATGCAATCGGAGGGGCTCAAGCAATCGCTCTCTTTGCCTATGGAATGGATGGCGTTGCTGCCAAATGCGATCTGGTCACAGGTCCTGGAAATATCTATGTTGCTGCAGCAAAGCGTGCGCTCCGTGGAGTCATCGGAATCGATTCAGAGGCGGGACCTACTGAAATCGCAATTCTCGCCGACGAGAGCGCAGTTGCAGCCGATGTTGCCGCAGATCTAATTAGCCAAGCCGAGCATGATGTAATAGCTGCTGCCGTTCTGGTGACGAATTCACAGAAGTTGATCGATGATGTTTCCATCGAGTTAGAGAAGCGGGTAAGCACAACAAAGCATGCTGATCGTATCCGTACTGCGCTCAGCGGTATCCAATCAGCTGCAGTTCTCGTTGATTCGGTCGCACAGGGGCTTGATGTCGTTAATGCATATGCGGCAGAACATTTAGAGATTCAAACTATCGATGCGCGCCGCGATGCCCAAGCAATTCGAAATGCTGGCGCTGTCTTTATTGGTCGATTCTCGCCGGTATCACTCGGTGACTATTCAGCTGGCTCCAACCACGTTCTACCTACTGGTGGCTGCGCCTGCCATAGCAGTGGTCTATCTGTTCAGACATTCTTACGTGGCGTTCACTTGATTGAATATAGCGAGTCAGCCTTTACTGATATCGCACCTACAGTCATTACCTTGGCGAACGCGGAAGATTTGCCAGCTCATGGCGAGGCGATTTCAGTCAGGTTTGAGAAGTGATGAGCAGCTGGCCGGAGTGGTTACCGCTTAATACACAGTTGCGACCACTATCTCCGTATGGCGCACCACAGCTACCAGCAGAGGCGATCCTCAATACCAACGAGAACCCATTTGCAATCTCTGAAAACTTAGCGCGAGCTCTCTCGCAGCGCATTGAAGTGGTTGCTCGGAATCTCAATCGTTACCCTGATCGCGATGCGGTAAAGCTACGTAGCGGCTTAGCGAAATTTATCAACGGGCTCTCAGCCACCGATTTCACCGAGGCAAATATCTGGGCCGCCAATGGTAGTAACGAGATCATTCAATCCTTGTTCTTGGCATTTGGTGAGAATGGGGCGCTTGGCTTTACGCCTTCTTACTCAATGCACCCGTTGATTGCTCGAGTGACAAATACTGAGTGGATAGATGGAGATCGTAGGTCAGACTTCACTCTGGATGTTGGCCGCGCAATAGGGCAGATTAAAGAGCGCCAACCAGCTCTTACCTTTATCACTACGCCAAATAACCCAACCGGTACATCTCTCTCGATTGGCGAGATTGAAAGCCTTTCAAAGTCAGTACCTGGGCTGTTGGTGGTAGATGAAGCTTATGCAGAGTTCTCCGATGAGACCTCCGCAGTAACTTTGATTGATCGATATCCAAACGTTGTTGTAATCCGCACTATGAGCAAAGCGTTCTCTTTCGCCGGTGTTCGCCTTGGTTATCTCGTCGCCGACCCGGCAGTAGTAAACGCGCTCTTTCTAGTTCGACTTCCTTATCACTTGAGTTCTATAACTCAGGCAGCTGGCGAAGTTGCCCTCGAATATCAAGGCGAACTCCTTGGCAATGTAGCTACCTTGGTGGCCAATCGCGAAGAGGTGAGGCGCCAACTTGAGGCGCTCGGACTTGTGGTGGTTCCGAGCAAGGCAAACTTCCTCCTCTTCTCAGGATTTGATATTCCAGCCGCCGAGCTCTGGAAAGGGCTCTTAGATGCAGGGGTACTTATCCGTGATGTGGGATTATCGGGTTACTTGCGAGTGACTATCGGCAGCGAAGCCGACAATAACCTCTTTATCTCTGCGCTCACACGATTGTTGAAATAATTAGTCAGCTACCTGGTTACTGGATGGAGAAAGCTATGAGACATGCACGAGTCGAACGCACAACGAAAGAGTCGAGCGTTCTCGTTGACCTAAATCTGGATGGCACTGGTGCAATCGCAGTGGAGACCGGAGTTCCATTCTTTGATCACATGATGTCGCAACTTGGAAAGCATTCAGGTTTTGATCTCACTATCAAGACATCTGGTGATATCGATGTTGATTCACACCATACTGTTGAAGATACCTCACTCGCTTTTGGCCAAGCCTTACGTGAGGCGCTCGGAGATAAGGCTGGAATCCGTCGATTTGGAGATGCGATGGTGCCACTTGATGAAGTACTGGTACAGGCTGCAGTTGATCTCTCTGGCCGCCCATATTTAGTTCACCGCCAACCTGAGATTGTTGAACTTATTGGGACATTTGATACGACTCTCGGCCGCCACATTTGGGAGTCGATAGTTGCTGAGGCTCGCATCGCACTCCATGTTCGTGTGCTTGAAGGTCGAAATGCCCACCACGTTTTCGAAGCACAGTTCAAGGCAGTTGCACGTGCGCTTCGTGACGCAGTAGCTCTCGATGGACGTGTGGCGGGAATTCCTTCCACAAAAGGTTCGCTCTAACTTGTTGGTAATCCTCGATTACGGCTCTGGCAATCTTCGATCGGCACATCGCGCCTTTGAAAAGTCTGGCCGAGAAGTTGTCGTTACTTCTGACTTTGAGACTGCGTTGGAGGCAGAAGGTGTAGTAGTTCCAGGCGTTGGCGCATTTGGTGCTTGCATGGCGGGCCTCACCTCAGTACGTGGTGGTGAGTTAGTTCGTAAGCGGATCGAGCTCGGACGCCCAACGTTAGGAATCTGTGTGGGAATGCAGATTCTCTTTGCTCATGGCCGCGAACACGGCGACCATAATGGTGTTGGGATCTGGCCTTCGACGGTAGATAAATTGAAAGGCAAAGTCCTCCCACATATGGGCTGGAACACCGTTCTTCCAGCAACAGATAGCGCGCTCTTTAAAGGCGTTGAGGGCGAGTCGTTCTACTTCGTTCATTCATATGGAGTCACCGAACCTATCGCCGGTAGCGCGCTCCAATCATGGACGGATTACGACACACGTTTTCTCGCCGCAATAGAAGATGGTGCAATTTCGGCGACACAATTTCACCCCGAGAAGTCCGGGGAGGCGGGACTTCAATTGATTAAGAACTGGGTTAAGACGCTATGAGCTATCTAGAGTTACTGCCTGCTGTTGATGTAAAAGATGGTCGCGCTGTCCGCTTAGTTCAAGGCGAGCTCGATGCTGAAACGGCATACGGATCACCGCTCGATGCTGCTCTCGATTTTCAATCATCTGGCGCAGAGTGGATCCACCTAGTTGATCTCGATGCCGCCTTTGGTCGTGGTGAGAACTCCGCGCTTCTCGCCGAAGTTGTCGGTCGATTGGATATCAAGGTGGAGCTATCTGGAGGTATTCGCGATGATGCCTCACTGCAACGTGCGCTAGCTACCGGTTGCCGCCGAGTCAATTTAGGCACTGCAGCGTTGGAGAATCCTGAGTGGACCTCACGTGTCATCGCAGAGTTCGGTGATCGAATCGCAGTTGGTCTGGATGTGAGAGGCCATACCTTAGCAGCGCGTGGCTGGACTGAAGAGGGAGGCAATCTCTTCGAAACTATTGAACGCCTTGAGCGCGATGGCTGCGCACGTTATGTCGTCACGGATGTGACCAAAGATGGAACTTTAAAGGGGCCAAATTTAGATTTACTGCGAGAGGTATGCGCTGCAACTAAGAAACCGGTAATAGCTAGTGGTGGCATCTCTTCGTTGGCAGATATCTCCGCGCTGAGTGAGCTTCGAAGCACTGGTGTAGAAGGTGCAATAGTTGGTAAGGCGCTCTATGCCGGTGCATTTACCTTGGAGCAGGCGCTGGAGCTGACTAAGAAGTGACGCTCTCAGTCCGCATTATTCCCTGTCTCGATGTCACCGATGGTCGAGTTGTTAAAGGCGTCAATTTCACGAATTTGATCGATGCCGGTGATCCAGTCGAGATGGCCTCGCTCTATAACAGTGAAGGTGCAGATGAGCTCACCTTTCTCGATATCTCAGCGAGCGTTGCTGGACGTGAGACGACCCTAGATGTTGTGCGCCGAACAGCTGAACAAGTATTTATCCCGCTCACTGTAGGCGGCGGCATTCGTACCGTAGATGATGTTGATCGACTCTTGCGCGCTGGCGCAGATAAAGTCTCAATCAATACCGCTGCTATAGCTCGCCCAGAACTTATCGCTGAAATTGCGGATCGCTTTGGCTCTCAAGTTCTAGTTCTATCGGTTGATGCGCGACGCGCAAATACTCAATCTGGCTTTGAAGTAACTACTCATGGCGGACGTCAAAGTGCAGGCCTTGATGCGCTCGAATGGGTAGATCGTGCGTGCGAACTCGGTGTTGGCGAGATTCTTCTCAACTCTATGGATGCCGATGGCACTCGAGCCGGTTATGACATAGGGATGATTGAAGCTGTGAGGGCGATCGCCAAAGTCCCACTTATCGCAAGTGGTGGCGCAGGAAGCCAGGAAGATTTTGCTGCTGCGCTCGATGCTGGTGCCGATGCACTCTTGGCCGCCTCTATCTTCCACTTTGGCGTCCATCGAATCGGAGACATTAAGCGATATTTAGATCATCAAGGGTATCCAGTGCGCAAGGCGATCAGCCGTTAAGGCAGAATACGGCTATGGCGATTGAACTCTCAGCCCAAGTAGATGCGCTCCTCAAAGATGGCGTTGAGCTCATTCCTGCAATCGCTCAAGATCACCTCACGGGCGAAGTTCTGATGCTCGCGTATATGAACCGCGAATCGATTGCTGAAACTTTGGCGACCGGTCGAGCCACATATTGGTCGCGAAGCCGCAATGAGCTCTGGGAGAAGGGTGCAACTTCTGGCCACACCCAACGAGTTATCTCAATTGATCTAGACTGTGATGGCGATGCGCTACTGATCAAGGTTGACCAAATTGGCGCTGCATGTCATACCGGCGAACGAACCTGCTTCCATACACGACTTGTGAGCATGTAAATGAAACTAGAGGAGTTTCGTGAATTCGCACGTAATAACAATGTCATTCCGGTCTACCGAAGAGTTTTAGCTGATGGGGAAACGCCACTTGGTCTCTATAAGAAGTTAGCAAAAAATAACCCGGGAACATTTCTTCTGGAATCCGCCGAACATGGGGGAGCGTGGTCTCGATACTCATTTATCGGAGTTCGCAGCCAGACAACCTTGACCGAACTCAATGGTCAAGCAGAGTGGTTAGGTACTCCACCTGCTGGAGTTCCTCGTGGCATGGATCCATTGCAAGCGCTTAAACAATCTGTGGCACATTTGAAGACTCCAGTGATCCCTGGATTGCCACCACTTACCGGTGGGCTGGTTGGCTATATGGGTTATGACGCCGTTCGACGGTTAGAGGTTCTTCCAACGCTTGCCCTCGACGATCTCGCTCTGCCCGAAATTGCATTTATGCTCACCAGTGATCTTGCTGTGATGGACCATAGCAATGGCACCGTAACGCTAATTGCGAATGCCATCAATTGGGATGGCTCAGATGAACGAGTCGATGAGGCGTACTCAGATGCGCAGGACCGCCTCGATCGTATGTACTTAGATTTGCAGAGCTCGCTTGCTGGAGATGTGAGCGAAATTCCTGAATTCCACCCGCCAACCTTTGATCGCAATGTCTCGGCCGAGGAGTTTCGTGCAAAAGTTGAGATTGCCAAAGAAGAGATCAGAGCAGGTGAAGCTTTTCAAATCGTAATCTCGCAACGATTCTCCACTGAAGTAACTGCCGATGCGCTCGATATCTATCGCGCTCTGCGCCTGAGTAACCCAAGCCCATATATGTACCTCTTCCGATTTGAGGGCGGGGTAGAGATTGTCGGCTCGAGCCCTGAGGCGCTGGTAAAGGTGACCGGCCGTGAAGTTATGGTGCATCCGATTGCCGGAACTCGAAAGCGCTCATCGTCACTAGAGGAAGATGTTCGTTTGGGTGAAGAACTTCTCGCCGATCCAAAGGAGCGAGCTGAACACTTAATGTTGGTAGATCTCGGCAGAAATGATGTCGGTCGAGTGTGCGCTCCGGGTTCTGTGGAAGTGATTGATTTCATGCATATCGAGCGCTACTCACATGTCATGCATATCGTCTCGACCGTAATTGGCGAACTTGCCCACGATGCCGCACCTATCGATGCCTTATTCTCAGTCTTTCCAGCTGGAACTCTCTCTGGTGCGCCAAAGCCACGTGCGATGGAGATTATCGAACGTCTCGAACCAACTCGTCGTGGGCTCTATGGAGGTGCGATTGGGTACTTTGATTTCACTGGAAATATCGATACCTGCATCGCAATCCGTACTGCGTTGATTAAAAATGGCCGTGCCTATGTGCAGGCGGGCGCCGGTGTTGTGGCGGATTCGGATCCGGAGAGCGAAAATCAAGAGACGCTCAATAAGGCTGCCGCAGTTCTCACCGCAGTCAATACCGCTAATGAGATGAGAAACCAATAATGTGGAAGTTAAATCTCTCGTTGGTCTTGGTTGCAGTGGTCGCTATCTCAATTAGTCGCCGCATGCGCCTGTCGGGAAGATACGAGCGAGATAACAAGCGTGCTCGTGAGATTTCTCCATGGAAAGCGCTAGATCGTGGAATCGATCCAAGCGTGAAGGATGAGAATCAATGAGCGTGCTTGATTCAATTATCGAAGGAGTTCGTGAGGATCTCAACGCTCGACGCCTCCCATTGTCGCAACTCAACGAACAACTCGATCAAGCCCCATCGGTAATTGATGCCCACCCTCGGCTATTGGCTGCGCCTATGACAGTGATTGCCGAAGTTAAGCGTTCCTCGCCGAGCAAGGGAGCGTTAGCTACCATCGCAGATCCGAGAGCGCTGGCGGCTCAATATCAAGCCGCTGGTGCTGCGGTAGTGAGCGTTCTTACCGAGCGGAGACGATTTGGCGGTTCGCTTGAAGACCTCAAAGCCGTGCGCTCTGAGATTGACATTCCAATTCTCCGCAAAGACTTTATGGTTGATGAGTATCAATTCCTGGAAGCGAGAGCTGCAGGCGCCGATGTAGTTCTCTTAATCGTGGCAGCGCTCTCTAAAAATCAAATGAAAGATTATTACGATCTAGCAACCGAGCTTGGGATGGCCGTTTTAGTCGAGACGCATACGCGACAAGAGATTGAAGATGCCCTTGAGATCGAGCCACGAATCATCGGCGTTAATGCTCGCAATCTCAAGACGCTGGAGATTGATCTCGCAGCTTTCGCCGATTTGATACCGGAAATTCCTTCCTCAATTATCCGAGTCGCTGAATCTGGAATCTCGGAGCGAGCAGAGGTTGTTATGGCGCAAGAGGCGGGTGCGCAAGCTATCTTGGTAGGCGAGACGCTCGTTAAAGCGGGCGACCCACAATCTGCGATGGCGCAACTTCTAGGTCGCACCTCATAGCCTAGAAAGGTAGCCTTCAACCATGACTACTGCGCAGCAATCTGAGATTCTCGGCCACTTCGGTCCCTATGGTGGTCGATTCGTGCCGGAGGCGCTGATCGCAGCCCTTGAGGAGCTCGATGCCGCACATCGAAACGCGATTAACGATCCCTCTTTTCAATTCGAACTTTCAGAGCTGCACCGTACATATACCGGCCGGCCATCAATACTTACTGAAGCGCGTCGCTTCGCTGAGCACGCAGGCGGCGCCCGCATTCTTCTAAAGCGAGAAGACCTCAATCACACTGGCAGCCATAAAATTAATAACGTTCTTGGCCAAGCGTTGCTCACCAAACGGATGGGAAAGAAGCGCATCATCGCTGAGACCGGTGCCGGTCAGCATGGTGTTGCATCAGCGACCGCTGCGGCGTTGATGGGCCTTGAGTGTGTCGTATATATGGGTGAAGAAGACACTCGCCGCCAAGCTCTCAATGTTGCACGAATGAAGATGTTAGGCGCAGAAGTTGTTCCAGTAACCTCAGGTTCGCGCACCTTAAAAGATGCAATCAATGAGGCGATGCGCGATTGGGTAACAAATGTGGAGACCACTCACTATCTCCTCGGAACTGTTGCCGGCCCGCATCCCTTCCCAACTATGGTCCGTGACTTCCATAAAATTATCGGCGAAGAAGCGCGCCAACAGGTTCTCGACTTAGTTGGTCGTCTTCCGGATGCAGTGCTCGCCTGTGTTGGCGGTGGCTCCAATGCGATTGGAATTTTCCATCGATTTATCAGCGATGAAGGGGTCCGCCTTATCGGTCTTGAGGCTGGGGGCGATGGCGTTGAAACTGGACGCCATGCAGCAACAATTACCGGTGGATCACCAGGAGTTCTCCATGGAACCCGTTCCTATGTCTTGCAAGATGCCAACGGTCAAACGGTAGAGTCACACTCAATCTCTGCCGGACTGGACTATCCAGGTGTTGGACCAGAACATGCATATCTTCATGACATCGGTCGCGCTGAATATCGCGCCATCACCGATAGCGAAGCGATGGCTGCATTCTCACTCCTCTGTAAGACCGAGGGCATCATTCCGGCAATTGAAACCGCACATGCTCTCGCTGGTGCAATCAAGGTCGGTAAAGAGCTTGGTCCCGATGCAGTCCTCTTAATTAATCTCTCTGGTCGAGGCGATAAAGATGTACATACTGCCGCGCAGTACTTTGGAATTCCTTTGGACGGCAACTAGAACATGTCCACACCGTTAGAAGAGCTCTTCGTTAAGACGCGCGCGGAGAAGCGCGCTGCGCTGATTGCATATATCCCTGCAGGCTTTCCCACGATCAAGGATTGCCATCGAGTGATTCAAGCTTTCGTTGATGGGGGAGTAGATGCGATTGAGATCGGATTTCCATATAGCGATCCAGTGATGGATGGACCTACTATCCAAGCGGCGGCGGTAACGGCGCTCAATAATGGAACTGGGGCTGGTGATGTGCTCGATGCCCTTGAGGTTGCAGTCGATGCTGGCGTTCCGTCTCTAGTAATGACCTACTGGAATCCGATCGAGAAGTTTGGCGTTGATAATTTCGCTCAAGCGATTGCCGATCGGGGTGGTTCTGGTGTCATTCACCCCGACCTCACGATTGAAGAGTCTTCGCGATGGTTGTCAGCTACCGCGAACTCTAAGATCAATCCAATCTATGTTGTTGCACTGAGCACAGCCGATAAGCGTCTGGCTGAGGTGACCGCCAAGTGTCAAGGTTTTATCTATGCTGCCAGCATTATGGGAGTCACTGGCGCACGAGCTACCGTCTCTAGCGGCGCCGAGAACTTGGTCGCACGCATTCGAGAGGTGAGCTCGCTCCCGGTAGCTGTTGGTCTCGGGGTTTCAACCCGAGAGCAGGCCCGAGAAGTTGCTAGATACGCCGATGGCGTCATTGTCGGCTCCGCCTTTGTAAAGGCGATTCTCGATTCCCCTGACTTAGAGAGCGGTCTCGCCGCAGTAACTTCACTGGTTCGCGAACTTGCGCTCGGCGTTAGAGGCCAATAACCAATATATTTACCCTGTTAGCCACAGTCACAACGAGAGTGAAAGAGGAAGTTGATGTCATCGAAGAAGAATGCACCAAAGCCTGAGAAAGATAATTTCACTCGCTACCTCGTCATTGGGGTCGTTGTACTCGTTGTTGGCATCATGGTAATTCCGACCGTTCTCTCGAAGAGCAAGGGTGTATCGAATGCAATACCCTCCGGCATTTCAGCTGATAACGGTTATGCGATTGCCTTTAACGAAGAACTTACAGATGCCCCAGTTGTTGATGTCTATGAAGATTTCCAGTGCCCAATCTGCAAAGAGTTTGAGGCGCTCAATGGTCAGTACATCAACTCACTAGTCACCGAGAAGAAGGCGGTCGTGCGTTTCCATACCCTCTCCTTCTTGGGTACAGAATCGGTGCGCGCTGCAAATGCAGTTGCATGTGCAAATGAGGAGGGTAAGTTCCTTGATTACCACCTATCGCTCTATGCCAACCAACCAGCGGTAGAGAATTCTGGTGAATGGAGCAATGATCGGCTTATCTCCATCGCCGAGACCGTAGGGCTCACCAGCGAAAGCTTTAAGAGCTGCGTCAATGATCTCAAGTTTGAGGGATGGGTCGGCAATGTTGCAGATGCCGGCGCTAAGAGCGGAATTAACTCAACTCCAACTGTGCTCGTCGGCGGCAAGGCAATCGATCGCAATACCGAGTACTTCGACGCTGCGAAGTTTAAAGCCGCTGTAGAACGCGGCTAAGGTGGTTCGTTCAATTCCAACGCCGAGCATCTCGGTCTTTGAAATTGGTCCGTTCTCAATTCATGCTTACGCTCTCTGCATCATTACCGGAGTTGCGATTGCAATCTGGCTCGGCAATAAACGATTTATCGCTGCCTTTCCTGCTGCGCATTCCGTAGTCAGCGATGTCGCAGTTATCGCGGTACCAGCTGGAGTAATCGGCGGACGCCTTTATCACGTAGTTACGACGCCAGAACGATTCTTCGGAAGTAACGGTGACCTGAGAGATATCGTAAAGATTTGGGAGGGCGGGTTAGGAATCTGGGGAGCGATTGCCCTTGGAACTTTTGCAGCATTTCTCACATATCGCCAATTAGCTAAGAAGCGAGAGCTCCCTCAATTTCGCTACTTCGCCGATGCTCTCGCACCAGGAATTCTCTTGGCTCAGGCGCTTGGCCGGTGGGGCAATTGGTTTAATGGCGAACTCTTCGGACGCCCCACAGATCTTCCATGGGGGCTTGAGATTCCTCGCTCACTCCGCCCATTCGGGTACGCGGAATTTGAAACTTTTCATCCAACTTTCCTCTACGAATCTCTCTGGTGCTTTACCCTCGCCATATTCTTACTCTTGCTCAAGCAGCGAATGGCGCCAGGGCAGATCTTCTCTCTCTATGTCGCAGGATATTGTCTCGGGCGATTCTTCTTCGAGTACCTGCGTATCGATGAAGCCAATCTCATCGCGGGGGTGCGCGTTAATATCTTCGTCGCAAGCGCTGTTGGCGTAATCTCGCTCGCGTTATTCCGCAGATTTTCTCGCACCTCACGGTAGGGTAGAAATATGGGTTTAGAAGAGGTTTATCTCCGCAATCTCGAGCATAAGGCGCATCGCGCTGGTTGGCTGCGGGCAGCGGTGCTGGGAGTCAATGATGGACTCGTTTCTACAGCTTCTTTGATGGTGGGCGTTGCCGCTGCGAGCGCTTCGCTCGATAATGCAAAGTCGATCATTATCTCTACCGGTGCAGCTGGCATTGCTGCAGGTGCGCTCTCAATGGCGGTCGGCGAATACATCTCAGTGAGATCGCAGACCGATATTGAAGAGTCTGATCGATTGCTGGAGATTGAGCATTTAGCAATTGATCCAGAGGGCGAACTTGAAGAGTTGGTTGAGATCTATAAGGAGCGGGGGCTCGACGAGAGCCTCGCCCGCCAAGTCGCTGTTCAACTCACAGAGAAGGATGCGCTCAACACCCATCTTCGCGATGAGTTGGGCCACCATCCCCACAGTAAAGCTCGCCCTATGCAAGCATCAATCGCCTCAGCCCTCTCATTCACCTTTGGCGGCCTCATCCCATTTATCGCCGCATTCGCTCCAACTGTGAAGAGCATCTCGTTCTCAATCGTCGCCTTTACCATCGTAGGGCTGATCATCGCCGGTGCCATAGGTGCAAAGACAGCTGGCTCTAAGCTGCTCATTCCAACGTTGCGAGTCCTTATCGGTGGCTGCCTCGGCATGGCGATCACCGCGGGCATCGGCCAGCTCTTCCACGCCTCGGTGGCTTAGTTTCGCCACCTGGCTACCGCCCAGAGGTCTGAGATTTAACCAGTTGATTAAGTAGTCATCTCGCCGCCAAGGTTGCTACCCTTTGCCCTCCGGGCCATCGTCGTCCCCGCAATAAGTAATCAATCTGAATGCGGAGTACCACCTATGGCGCTGCAATCTAACTATCCATCCCGTCAGGGTCTCTATGATCCTGCCAACGAGCACGATGCATGTGGCGTTGCGATGGTTGCGACGCTCAACAAAGTTGCCACTCATGAGATCGTAGAGAAAGCGCTCACCGCGCTTCGAAACCTCGAGCACCGTGGTGCATCGGGCGCTGAACCAGATAGTGGTGACGGTGCAGGAATTTTGATCCGCGTGCCGGACGCCTTCTATCGTGAAGTTGTCACCTTTGACCTGCCAGCTGCAGGTGCCTATGCCACTGGAATTGCATTTATTGCCCGCGGAAAAGATCTCAAAGGCGAGATTGAAAAATTAGCTCATGAAGAAGGGCTGACCGTTCTGGGTTGGCGTGAGCTTCCAATTAACTCATCTTCATTAGGTAAGACCGCACTTTCGGTCATGCCAGATTTCCAACAAGTTTTTCTCTCCGGAAAGAATGGCGAGAGCGATATTGCCCTCGACCGGAAAGTCTTCTGCTTGCGTAAGCGCGCAGAGCACTCACTTGATCTTTACTTCCCTTCACTCTCATCGCAGACCATCGTCTATAAGGGAATGCTTACAACAGGACAGTTGGAAGAGTTCTTCCCAGATCTCAGCGATGAGCGTGTGGCATCACCGCTCGCTCTCGTTCACTCTCGCTTCTCAACAAACACCTTCCCATCATGGCCGTTAGCGCACCCTTACCGGTATATCGCTCACAATGGTGAAATCAATACCGTTAAAGGCAATCGCAACTGGATGCGGGCTCGTGAATCACTCTTGAAGAGTGACCTCTTCGGCGAAGATCTCTCACGCATCTTTCCAATCGTTGAGATGTCTGGCTCTGATTCAGCATCATTCGATGAAGTGCTCGAACTTCTCTACCTCGGTGGTCGCTCACTTCCACATGCGGTATTGATGATGATTCCGGAGGCATGGGAGAACCATGCAACGATGTCACAGAAGCGTCGCGACTTCTATGCATTCCATGCATCAATGATGGAGCCATGGGATGGACCGGCTTGTGTGACCTTTACCAATGGCCACCAAGTTGGCGCAGTGCTCGACCGCAATGGCTTACGTCCTTCACGATACTGGGTGACTGATGATGGACTTGTTGTTCTTGCATCCGAAGTCGGAGTTCTCGATTTCCCAGCTGAGAAGATTGTTCGTAAGGGACGTCTGCAGCCAGGCAAGATGTTCTTAGTCGATATCGAATCCGGTCGAATTATTGAAGATGACGAGATTAAGGATTCACTTGCCGATGCTGCACCATATGGTCAGTGGATCAAGGATGGGATGATCAAACTTTCAGAGTTGCCTGCTCGTGAGCACATCATCTATCCACACAAATCGGTAGTTCGTCGCCAAAAGGCATTCGGCTATACCGAAGAAGAGTTGAAGATCATCGTTGCGCCAATGGCTCGCTCCGGTGGCGAAGCGCTAGGCTCGATGGGAACCGATACTCCAATCGCAGCTCTCTCCAATAAGCCACGTCTTCTCTTTGATTACTTCACCCAGCTCTTTGCGCAGGTGACAAATCCTCCACTCGATGCAATTCGTGAAGAGTTGGTCACCAGCCTCGGCGGCTCTATCGGTCCAGAGCACAACTTGCTCGATCCTGGTCCCGACTCATGTAAGCAAATTTCACTCGCATTCCCAGTTATCGACAACGATGAGTTGGCGAAAATCATCAACATCAATGTTGATGACGAGTATCCAGAGTTGGCAGCGCATGTTGTGCGCGGCCTCTTCCCAGTAACTGGCGATGGAAATACCCTTCGCAACAGATTGGAAGAGATTAAGCTCGAAGTCTCGCAGGCGATTAAGGATGGCGCTCATGTCATCGTTCTCTCTGATCGCGATGGCGATGCCGAAGATTGTCCAATTCCTTCACTACTACTTACCGCAGCAGTTCACCACCACCTGATCCGCGAGAAGACTCGCACCCAGGTTGGTTTGATCGTGGAAGCGGGAGATGTACGTGAGGTGCACCATGTTGCGCTCTTGATTGGCTATGGCGCAGCGGCGGTCAACCCTTATCTCGTTATGGAATCAGCTGAAGATTTGGTGCGCCAAGGCGTTATCACTGGAATCTCACCAGAGAAGGCGGTTCGCAACACTATTAAGGCGCTCGGTAAGGGCGTTCTAAAGGTGATGTCGAAGATGGGAATTTCAACTATCTCCTCCTACACCGGCGCTCAAGTTTTTGAAGCGATCGGAATCGCCCAAGATGTCGTTGACGAATTCTTTGTGGGTACGACTTCACGACTCGGTGGCGTAGATCTCGATGTCATTGCTGAAGAGACCATTAAGCGCCACTTCTTGGCATATCCGCCTGGGGGAGAGATCCCTGGTGCGAAGAAGCTAGCCGTTGGTGGCGAATATCAGTGGCGCCGTGATGGTGAGCCTCACCTGTTCAATCCAGAGACCGTCTTCGCGTTACAGCACTCAACTCGTAATAAGCGTTATGACATCTTTAAGCGCTACACAACTCAGGTAAATGATCAGAGCAAAGCGTTAATGACGCTCCGTGGTCTATTCGAGTTTAAAGAGCGCACACCAATATCAATCGATGAGGTCGAACCAATTTCAGAGATCGTAAAGCGATTCTCTACTGGCGCGATGTCATACGGTTCAGTCTCACAAGAAGTACATGAGACTCTCGCAATTGCCATGAACCGTCTTGGTGCGAAATCCAATACCGGCGAAGGCGGCGAAGATCCGATCCGATTTACTCCACTGGAAAATGGCGATTCAAAGCGCTCTGCTATCAAGCAAGTTGCCTCAGGTCGTTTTGGCGTCACCAGTAACTACTTGGTCAATGCTGATGATATTCAGATCAAGATTGCGCAAGGAGCAAAGCCTGGCGAAGGAGGGCAGCTCCCGGGAAATAAGGTTTATCCATGGGTTGCGAAAGCTCGTTACTCAACTCCAGGTGTGGGTCTTATCTCCCCGCCACCTCACCACGACATCTACTCAATTGAAGATTTAGCTCAACTGATTCATGATCTCAAGAATGCAAACAAGAATGCTCGCGTCCATGTGAAGTTGGTCGCCGAGGTAGGTGTTGGCACTGTCGCTGCCGGAGTTTCTAAGGCGCATGCAGATGTTGTCCTTATCTCTGGCCATGATGGTGGAACTGGCGCATCGCCACTTACATCGCTTAAGCATGCGGGAGCGCCATGGGAGCTTGGCTTGGCCGAGACCCAGCAGACACTTCTTCTCAACGGTTTGCGTGATCGCATTGTCGTGCAGACTGATGGCCAGTTGAAGACCGGTCGCGACGTTGTCATCGCAGCCTTACTTGGCGCGGAAGAGTATGGCTTTGCGACCGCACCACTGGTTGTCTCAGGTTGCATCATGATGCGCGTGTGCCACTTGGATACCTGTCCAGTTGGAGTTGCAACTCAGAACCCAGAGTTGCGTAAGCGCTTTACCGGTAAGCCAGAGTTCGTTGAGACCTTCTTTGAATATATAGCTGAAGAAGTCCGTGAAATCTTGGCCTCGCTTGGATTCCGCACTCTGCAAGAGGCGATCGGACATGTCGAATACCTCGAGACAAAGAAGGCGGTAGATCACTGGAAGAGTGCGGGATTGGATCTCTCACCACTTCTCGTGCGACCAGATGTGCCATCATCGCTCTATTGCACAACAACGCAAGACCACGGTCTCGATGCGGCGCTCGATAACACCTTGATTGAGAAGTCAGCGCCAGCGCTGAGCAAGAGGGAGAAGGTCTCGATTGACCTTCCGGTACGAAACGTCAATCGCACCGTAGGCACAATGTTGGGCGCTGAGATTACACGTAAGTATGGAGCGGAAGGTCTTCCAGCCGGAACGATCGATATCACTCTCCGAGGATCTGCCGGCCAATCCCTTGGCGCATTTACTCCGCGCGGCATGGTGATTCGACTCTTCGGTGATTCCAACGACTATGTCGGTAAGGGAATCTCTGGCGGTCGAGTTGTTGTTCGCCCTGACGAGAAGGCAACTTTTGCCTCGCACGAGAATGTGATTGCCGGAAATGTCATTGGTTACGGAGCCACCGCGGGCGAGATCTTTATTCGCGGATTGGTTGGTGAGCGATTCTGCGTACGCAACTCTGGTGCAACTGCAGTAGTTGAGGGAGTAGGAGATCACGCTCTCGAATACATGACTGGTGGCACGGTGGTTATCCTCGGGCAGACCGGCCGCAACATTGCAGCGGGTATGTCCGGTGGTCGAGCATTCGTTCTCGATCTCAACGCCGCCCTCGTAAATGGTGAAATGGTCGATGTACTAGCGGTGCCGGCAGATGAGAGAGAGCGCCTTCATAAAGCGGTCTCTGATTTCGCTGCTGAGACCGATTCACCGATTGCGCACTCACTTCTTGCTGAATGGAGCGGGGCGCTTGCTCGCTTATCACTCGTTAGGCCGCGCGACTATGCACGAGTTCTCGCCGCAATCGAGAGAGCGGAGCGAGAAGGATTATCGGTCGATGAATATGTAATGGAGGTGGCAGCAAATGGCTGATCCAAAGGGCTTTATGACAACCCCGAGAGAGACACCTAAGCGTCGCCCGGTCGATGTCCGCATTAAGGATTGGCGCGAGGTGTACGAACCACAGAGCTTCGAACATCTGCAGAAGCAGGCTGGCCGATGCATGGATTGCGGTATTCCGTTCTGTCACAACGGTTGCCCACTCGGCAACTTGATTCCAGAGTGGAATGATTTGATGTGGCGTGGCTACAAATCAGATGCCCTCGACCGCCTCCATGCAACCAATAACTTCCCAGAGTTCACTGGTCGCCTCTGTCCAGCGCCATGCGAGACTGCATGTGTTGTTGGAATCAATCGCGATGCGGTCACCATCAAGCAGGTAGAGCTGCGCACGATTGAAGAGGCCTTTGGTTTCGGCGCAGTAAAGCCGATGATTCCAGATCGACTTACCGGTAAGACAGTTGCTGTAATTGGTTCTGGCCCTGCTGGCCTTGCCGCTGCACAGCAACTTACTCGCGCTGGCCATACTGTCGCTGTCTTTGAGCGCGCCGACAAGATTGGCGGACTTCTCCGCTACGGCATACCTGAATTCAAGATGGAGAAAAACATCCTTGATCGCCGTCTGGCCCAGATGGAGCAAGAGGGAACTCGCTTCCGACCAGGTGTTGCCGCCGGTGTTGATATCACTGGAAGCGCGCTTCGCACTCGTTATGACGCGGTATTAGTTGCAATCGGTGCCACCCAATGGCGTGACCTCTCGGTCAAAGGTCGCGAACTCAAGGGCATCTACCAAGCGATGGAGTTCTTGCCGTGGGGCAATAAGCAGGCGCTGGGTGAAGTTGAGAATCCACCTATCAATGTTGCTGGCAAGCATGTGGTGATTCTCGGTGGTGGCGATACTGGTGCTGACTGCCTCGGTACATCCATCCGCCAAGGCGCTGCCAGCGTTACTCAACTTGAGATTATGCCTCGACCAACTGAGGAGCGACCAGCAGGTCAGCCTTGGCCAACTTATCCAATGATCTTCCGTATCT
>JACCDW011437450.1_pt1 | contig 36741 bp, 30 predicted proteins | sample 7449781 | NCBI WGS metagenome assembly JACCDW01 (sample SAMN15323449, study PRJNA562643) | freshwater metagenome | isolation source: river surface water | place: USA:Blue River Watershed | collected 2017-08-18 | reverse complement strand
GGTAGACAATGTGTGTTTCCAGGGGGCTACTGGAAGCATCTCAATTACTTCCTCGGGAGGTATAGCGCCTTACAGCTATGTTTGGACAGGTCCAAATGGATTTTTATCTACCAATGAGGATCTTTCCGCATTGGTTTCAGGAACCTATCAAGTAAAGATCACCGATGCCAATGGCTGTGGACTACTAGGACCTCCATTGACCATTACCGAGCCCTCAGCAATTGCCTTGACTCAAAGCAAGGTGGACAATCTGTGTTCCCAGGGAGGTACTGGAAGCATCTCAAATACTGTCTCGGGAGGTATAGCGCCTTACAGCTATGTTTGGACCGGGCCGAATGGATTTTCATCTACCAATGAGGATCTTTCCGCATTGGCTGCCGGAAACTACCAAGTCACGGTTCGGGATGCAAATGGCTGTTCAACTTTGGTTGGTTTCCCAATTACGATTACCGAACCGGCACAGCTTACACTTGCTCAAACGTCTGTCAACAATACTTGCTTCCAGGGGACTGCAGGGAGCATCACGGTCACCCCAACGGGAGGGACTGCCCCCTTTAGTTATTCATGGATAGGGCCGAATGGGTTTACCGCAACCACTGAGGATCTTCAGAACTTAGTTTCAGGCAACTACCAAGTGACGGTCATGGATGCCAATGGCTGTACGGTTATTGGAGTATCCCAAACCATCACCCAGCCAGCATCCTTGACTCTCGCTGCACAAGTTCAACCAGAAACCTGTGCAGATAGGGGTGACGGTAGCATTGAATTGATTCTTTCGGGAGGGATACCCCCATACCAAGTTCGATGGGACCATGGAGTGAATGGCCCGGTAGCTACTTCACTTGGTCTAGGTACCTATCGAGTGACGGTAACGGATCAAGGGGGATGTACCCACACCGCCGAATACTCTCTCTTACCCATTTCAGCACTTCGATTAGAAGGAACTGTAACCTATCAATCCACCGCTAATCAAATTTTTGCCTTCCTTCAATCTTCTCCCCAAGGGGGAACTCCTCCCTACACCTTTCGTTGGAATACTGGACAAAGCAGTCCTACGTTAACCGTTACTGAAAGTGGAATCTATACCCTCCAACTCAAAGACGCAAAGGGCTGTGTCCAAGAAAAGGAATTTGTAGTCAATCTCCCCCTCCCTTTAGCGATAGCCCTTACTATGACGACAGTACCGCTTTGCGATGAACAGGGCCAGGAAACCAAGATCCAACTCAGCATCAGCAATGGACTGGCCCCCTACCAAATCAGCTGGAGCATGGGGTCTGTTACCGCAACTGGGATGCAATTTACCACTCGGGGATCGGGCCTAGTTAAAGTGGAAGTGCGAGATGCACTAGGCCTAATCCAAAAACAGGAAATTACCATTTTACCTCACCTCAGGGGTCTCTTAGATTTTGATTCTTTTTTTGAAAGTCAAGAAAAATACCAAGCGGATATAGTAGGATTCAAGGGGGTATTTCGACCGCTGGCTACCTGGCCTTATCAAGTGATTTCCTGGAATTTTGGAGATGGCAAAAGCAGTTCGGAAGCAAATCCAAGCCATGTCTATACCCGTAAAGGAAGGTATGAGGTGACCTTGACTGTTTTGGACAACTCAGGCTGCCTGATCACCCAATCCAAGACGCTGGACATCTTGGACTACTTCATTGAAATCCCAAATGTATTTACCCCCAATGGGGACCAACTCAACGATACCTACTTCCCCAAGTTTCGATTCATTACAGACTTAGAGTTGCAGGTAATGAATAAGTGGGGGGAACTGATCTACCGCTCTCGTAGTGTGGATGATGCAGGTTGGGATGGAACCGTCTCGGGTCAAAAAGCCCCTGAAGGGGTCTATGTGTACAAGTTGAGCTATCAGGTTCCAGATGGCCGTATTCTTTCCTCTTCTTCCACCTTGCTTCTGGCCCGATGAAAACAATAAGATTTGGAAAATGCCTCTTTGCACTGCTTAGTATGCTATGCCTCATTAACCAAGGGAGTGCACAGGATTTTCAATTCTCCCAATTTTATGCGGCTCCCTTGTACCTCAATCCCGCGCTGACGGGCATTAGCCAAGAGACCCGCATGGGATCTGTATACCGCAATCAATGGCCAGGTCTGGACTACCAATTTACTGCTTACACCGCCTATGTGGATCACTACAGTTTTGATCAAAAAAGTGGCGTTGGACTCAGTGTAAGTTCCTTCTCGGAGGAGTTTTTGAAACTCAATACCACAGAAATTTCAGGGTACTACGCCTACAATCTGCAACTTTCTGAGCGGGCCAACTTTCAGGCAGGTACCCAGATTTCCTACATCCTAAAACGAGGAACCCTGGAAAACCTTTTCTTTGGGGACCAAATCGATTTGATTAATCAAACCACACTTCCAAGTTCCGCAGATGCCGTAGGTGGACTAGATCCTTTCAGCTATTTTTCTATAGGCCTAGGAGGAGTGCTGACCTGGGATCAGCTGTGGATTGGGGTATCTGGGCACCACTTGAATCGGCCAAATTTGGCCTTCTTCATGCGTGACGGTCAAACGCAGCATTGGCCCAAGTATTCCCTTCAAGTAGGCTATTCAATTTCCTTGTATGAACCTGAATTTTGGGAGGAGGGATCTGGGAAATTTGTGCACTTTATGGCCAATTACAAGCGTCAAGGGCCTTTCCAATTTTTGGACGCTGGGGTTCAAGTGTTACTCAACCAGCTAGTGCTAGGTGCTGGTATTCGCAACATGCCCATTCAATCCGACCTCCCCAAGCGGGAATCGGTGATCGCGCTTTTTGGACTCAACCTTTCCTCTGGGCTTTCGATGGGCTACAGTTACGATTACCCGATTTCGGATGTGGGATCACAGACCCTTGGTTCCCACGAGTTGAGCCTGCGCTACCAATTTTTCTATGGCACTCCCAAGTCTCGAGGGCAGCGCTCCCGCGTGTTACCCTGCTTTTCCTACCTCCGTTGATTTAACTCTAGATAGGTGGCTACTTCTACCACGCTCGTGGCTTTCCCTAGGATTGTTGTACCTTTGCTGCAGAATTTTGATTTATGAAGTTACACAACAACACCATTCGCGGGGTTCATCAGGCCTTGGAGGCAATTTTTGAACAAGAGCAGTATGCAGACAAAGTCATCGAGCGTACCCTCAAATCCAACCCCAAGTGGGGAGCCAAGGACCGTTCCTTTATTGCGGAGACCACCTATGAAATGGTGCGCTGGTGGCGATTAGTCAATTTTCTCAGTCCTAGCAAGGACCCTTGGGACCTCTTCGGTACCTACTGGCTGATGCAGGGAAATGAACTTCCCCCCTGGGATGAATTTGCACGGCTGCAGCCCGAAAAAATTAAATCAAAATACGATTCCATCACCGATCCAGGATTACTCGAATCCATTCCAGAATGGCTTCAAAACCTCGGTTCGAAGGAACTGGGCGAGAAGTGGGAAGCTGAAATCCACGCGCTCAACGAGGAGGCAGAAGTAGTGCTACGTGTGAATACCCTAAAAACTACCCGGGAGCGACTCAAAAACCTCCTAGAGGCAGACGGCATCCGTAGTTACCTGGTCAAAGGCTATCCCGATGCCCTGGTGCTTGAGGAAAGACAAAATGTATTCCGCCATCCTTCTTTTAAGGAAGGTTTGTTTGAAGTCCAGGATGCGAGTTCCCAGCTGGTTGCTGCGGCACTCCAAGTGGAGTCAGGCATGCGGGTTATCGATGCCTGTGCTGGCGCTGGAGGAAAGTCACTTCACTTGGCAGCCCTGATGGGCAACAAGGGTAAGGTGATCTCCATGGATGTGGAAGAATGGAAGTTGCAGCAAGCGAAGCTCCGAGCGCGTAGAAATGGGGTGTCTATTTTTGAACCCAGGGTCATCGAAGGATCCAAGACCATCAAGCGTCTCAAGGAATCTGCCGACCGCCTGCTTTTGGATGTGCCTTGCTCTGGATTAGGAGTGCTGCGGAGAAACCCAGATACGAAGTGGAAGCTATCTCTAGAGTCGATCCAAAAAGTGCAGCAAACCCAGCAAGAAATCCTGCAGAGTTATCCTTCCATGCTGAAAAAAGGTGGACAACTGGTCTATGCAACCTGCAGTATTTTGCCTTCGGAAAATGAGGAACAGGTGAAAAAGTTTTTAGCGAGCGAGGCAGGCAAAGATTTTGAATTGATTGAGGATCGCAAGGTGCTGGCCCAAGAAAGTGGCTTTGATGGGTTTTATATCGCGAGGCTTCTGAAAAAGTAAGTCGAAAGTATCAAGTAATTAGTATCAAGTACGAAGTACGAGATACGATGGAAATAGGGAAGAAATAGACTTCGCTTCGCTCCGTGAAATAGAAAATAGAAATACGGTGGAGATACTAGAGAAATAGACTTCGCTAAGCTTTTTGAAATAGGTAGTAATAGCTCATGAATTTCCTATTTCATCGAGACTGCCTGCCGCAGGCTGGTACTTAGTACTTGGTACAATAATTAATTTAGAATTTTCTGCGAAAGCAACACAAATTCCATGTAACTTTGACGGGCAAATAGGGTTCCCTACCACCGATATTTGCCATGAATAAAAACTCCTCGAAGTTTCTGTACGAAGCACTCACCTACGACGACGTGCTTCTAGTACCAGGATATTCTGAAGTGCTCCCTCGAGAGACTTCCACAGCCACCTGGCTTACCAAAAAAATCCGATTAAACATCCCCTTAGTTTCTGCTGCAATGGATACGGTAACGGAAGCCGAATTGGCTATTGCCATTGCGCTAGAAGGAGGTTTGGGTTTTATCCACAAAAACATGTCCATCGAAAAGCAGGCGGCTCAAGTGCGCAAAGTAAAGCGTTCTCAGGCGGGCATGATTTTGGACCCCATCACCTTGAATATCAACTCCAAGGTGCGGGATGCGGAAGCCATCATGCGGGAATTTCACATTGGCGGCATTCCTGTCGTGGATGAGAATAAGGTACTGAAGGGAATCATCACCAACCGCGACCTGCGATTTATCAAGGATCCCAATCGTCTGATTCGAGAGATCATGACTCGGGAAAACTTGATTACAGCCAAGTCAGGAATCTCCCTAGAGCAAGCAGAGGAAGTTCTCCAGGAGTACAAAATCGAGAAGCTGCCTATCGTAGATGAGGAAGGCAAATTGACAGGACTCATCACCTACAAAGATATTTTAAAGCGGAAAGACAAGCCTTTTGCTTGCAAGGACGAGTTTGGCCGTCTTCGTGTAGGAGCCGCTGTTGGAGTCACGGCCGATATCGTGGAGCGCGTCGAGGCCTTGAAGAATGCCGGCGTGGACGTAGTCTCCATTGACACTGCTCATGGCCACTCCAAAGGGGTAATGGATACCTGTCGCAAAATCAAGGCTACATTCCCAGATTTAGAAGTGATTGTAGGCAATATTGCCACTCCTGAAGCGGCCCTTGCGCTTGCCGATGCAGGTGCGGATGCGGTAAAAGTTGGTGTTGGACCAGGATCTATTTGCACTACCCGAATCATTGCAGGCGTGGGTGTGCCACAGCTTTCTGCAGTATTTGAATGCGCAGAGGCCTTGAAAGGTACCGGCGTACCCGTAATTGCTGATGGAGGGATCCGTTATTCTGGGGACTTGGTGAAGGCCATCGCTGCTGGGGGAAGTTCCATCATGATTGGTTCCTTGCTTGCTGGTACGGAAGAAGCGCCAGGAGAAATGATCATTTTTGAAGGAAGAAAATTCAAGAGTTACCGAGGTATGGGTTCATTAGAAGCCATGGAATCTGGTTCCAAAGACCGCTACTTCCAAGATGCCGAAGACAATATCAAAAAATTAGTTCCAGAAGGAATTGTAGGTCGGGTGCCATTTAAAGGGCTGGTTTCTGAAGTCTTATACCAGTTGGTCGGAGGCTTGCAAGCAGGCATGGGCTACTGTGGTACCAAAACCATTGAAGATCTCCAAGCAAACGGCAAGTTTGTCAAGATTACCGCAGCAGGCGTGAAGGAGTCACACCCACACGATGTGAGTGTTACCCGCGAAGCGCCGAATTACAGTCTTAAATCATAAACTCGGGAAACCGGTCCTTGGGCCGGTTTCTTTTTGTTTCCTTGGCAGTCGAATGCTAAATTAATCGGGCAAATTTGCCCCAATACCTTGTAAACCCAAAGCTGAATCCTCCCGTGTACAAGCAGCTCATCAAGCCCATCTTATTTTTACAGCAGCCAGAGTCTGCCCACCACTTTACCTTTGGTCTGATCAAGTGGGCCTTCAACTTTCCGTTTCTCAAGTCTATCCTTCATTCCCAATTCAAATTGGAAGATTCTCGGTTGGAGCGAGAAGTATTTGGCTTGAAATTTTCAAATCCGATTGGGTTGGCAGCGGGCTTTGACAAGGATGCAAAGCTAATTGACGAAATGGCGATGCTAGGGTTTGGATTTATCGAGATCGGTACGCTTACGCCCAAGCCTCAAGAAGGCAATCCTCAACCCCGACTTTTTCGATTACCGGAGGACGAGGCCTTAATCAACCGCATGGGCTTCAACAATGGCGGGGTGCTTGGCGCGATTGAACGACTGAAAAAAAGAAAATCTTCCGTCATCGTGGGTGGAAACATTGGCAAGAACAAGGTGACCCCAAATGAGGAAGCGCTTTCTGACTACCTCTATTGCCTGGAAGCTTTGCATGATTATGTGGATTACTTTGTGGTGAATGTAAGTTCACCCAATACCCCCAATCTCCGTGATCTTCAGGAGAAGGAGCCCTTGAAAAAACTGTTGCTTGGTGTCAAGGCAGCCAATGCGCAGCATGCGCAACCCAAGCCTATTTTACTCAAAATTGCCCCTGATTTGACCAATGGACAGCTAGATGACATTATCGAGATCGTCCGAGAAACGCAGATAGGAGGGGTAATTGCCACCAACACCACTTTGGATCGGTCCAACTTGCAAACAAATCCCCAGAAACTGGAAAGTATAGGAGCGGGTGGCTTGAGTGGTAAGGCTTTGGAAAAAAGAAGCACCGAAGTAATTCGTTACCTTCACCAGCAATCCGGGGGAGCTTTTCCAATTATTGGGGTTGGGGGTGTTTTCTCCGCTAAAGACGCCATCGAGAAGTTGGAAGCTGGCGCAAGCCTAGTTCAAGTGTACTCAGGCATGATTTATGAGGGACCATCCTTAATCAAAAAAATCAAGAAGGGACTATTGCTCAAATTTTCGAAGTAAGTTGGCATTCTTCTCACTTTTGGCTAACATTAACATCCGTATTTTATCTTCAAATGGCATCTGAATCACCCAAGACCAATACGTTTCGAAAAAAAGCTGAAAACGCTCCGAAGGCAAGTTCGGAACCTAAAAAGCCTTCCTTTTCCATTGGAAAAATCGAAACCAAGCAGGTAGGGATTACCTTCGGGATTATTTTGATTTCTATCAGTATTTTTTTGGTGGTGGCCTTTGCTTCCTACTTGATGAATGGCCCCCAAGACCAAAGTTTGGTTATGAATAATCCGGATCAAGCCGTCCGCGAGGCAGCCAAAGAGTCTAAAAATTGGTTGGGATACCTTGGGGCTCAAGCGGCACATTGGATGATTTTCCGTTGGTTTGGGGTTGCTGCCTTCCTGTTTCCACCATTTTTGTTTCTACTTGGATTCCGCTGGACTTTCAAGCTCTCGCTCTATTCTTTGACGCGCTATGCGCTATTTGCGCTATTCTTTACCGCTTGGATTGGATTGGTGACGGGCTATGCAGGCATATTGGTGGATGGCTATTCGAATTGGAGTTTTCTTTCAGGAGGTTTAGGTTACGAATTGGCTAGGCTTTCTTATGATTTTTTAGGGATGGGCACCTGGATCCTGATTGGAGGTACCCTGTTTATTTTCATCATTCTATTTTATGGAATTCAGCAACTCAATTGGTTTGCTCCTAAACCAAAAGCTTCCCAAGATCTGGATCTTGAGGGAGAAGTCAATTCTGGAATTCCGTCCCCTTTTGGCTCCAATGAATCAGAAGAAGAAGACATTGAAGATGATGGATTAGAATGGGAGGTAAAATCAGACGATCCCAACCTACCCATGGCAGGAGATAAAGTCGACTTCGGCTTAGTGGATGAGCCAGCTCCAGCAGTTGTGCCACCCCTTCAAATTGCAGATGACTTAGAAGAGGACCTCTTTGATGTTCCTCAAGTGAATTTGCTGGAAGATGAAGACGAGCCAGTTGTACTCAGGGATGGAAATTTCACGGTACAAAAAGGCCCTGAAGAAGAAAAGACTGCTGAGGAGGTAGAAAATCTGGATCCCTACGACCCTACGCTAGATCTACCCCGATACAAGTATCCGACGATAGACTTGCTCAACGAATACGATGTGAAGAAGGTCACTGTATCACGTCAAGAATTAGAGGAAAACAAGGACAAGATCGTAACCACCTTGGAGAATTTTCAGATCGGCATTCAAGGCATTCAAGCGACCATCGGGCCTACTGTTACCTTGTATGAAATTGTACCCAACCCAGGGGTGAAAATCTCCAAAATCAAAAATTTGGAAGATGACATTGCCTTGAGTTTGGCGGCCTTAGGTATTCGAATCATCGCACCGATTCCTGGTAAGGGAACCATTGGTATCGAGGTGCCTAACAAAAATCGAGAACTAGTGCCTGCTCGTGCTGTGCTAGGAACCGAAAAATTCATGAAGTCCGACAAGGATCTTCCGATTGCCTTGGGAAAAACCATCTCCAACGAGGTATTCGTGGCCGATTTGGCTAAGATGCCACACCTGTTGATGGCAGGTGCAACAGGTCAAGGCAAGTCGGTGGGGCTCAACATGATTCTGGCTTCCTTGATCTACAAGAAGCACCCATCCCAGTTGAAGTTTGTTCTAGTTGATCCGAAAAAGGTGGAACTGACTCTTTTCAACAAGATTGAGCGGCATTTTCTCGCCAAGCTCCCCGGGTCTGAGGAGGCGATTATTACGGATACTAAGAAGGTAATCAATACGCTCAATTCCTTGTGTATTGAAATGGACAACCGCTATACCTTGCTCAAAGAGGCTGGCTGTCGAAATTTGAAGGAGTACAATGCCAAGTTTATTGCTCGAAAGTTGAATCCACAGAATGGGCATTACTTCATGCCCTACATCGTATTGGTTATTGATGAGTTGGCGGATTTGATGATGACTGCAGGCAAAGAAATTGAAGCACCCATTGCCCGATTGGCGCAATTGGCACGTGCCATCGGAATTCACCTGGTAGTCGCTACTCAACGGCCATCGGTAAACGTGATCACAGGTGTGATCAAGGCCAACTTCCCAGCTCGACTTTCTTTTCGGGTTACATCTAAGATTGACTCCCGCACCATTTTGGATGCAGGGGGAGCGGATCAATTGATCGGTATGGGCGATATGCTTTTATCCGTAGGATCTGAAATGACCCGTATCCAATGTGCCTTCCTAGATACCCCAGAGGTAGATGCGGTTTGTGATTGGATTGGAGAACAAAAAGGCTATGCTTCGGCCTACCTTTTGCCCGAGTTTGTGGGCGAAGATGGCGATGGAGGTTCAGCAGATATTGACTTGTCTGACAGGGATCCTCTGTTTGATGAGGCAGCACGGCTTATTGTACTTCACCAGCAAGGAAGTACCTCATTGATCCAACGAAAGCTGAAGCTAGGATACAACCGGGCAGGTAGGATTGTGGATCAACTTGAAGCAGCAGGAGTGGTAGGGCCTTTTGAAGGATCCAAGGCGCGCGAGGTTTTAATTCAGGACGAAGCAAGTTTGGAACGGTTATTGAGTAGTTTGTAAGCGATGCTTATAGATTACAGCAGACCATTCTATGATTCTTAGAATTCTTTTTTTAGCATTTTTAGCTTCTTGCCTTCTAGCGGCACCGAGTCAAGCTCAAAAAGATCCCAAGGCAAAGGTTGTTTTGGATGCCATGAGCCAAAAATTTCAAAGCATGAAGGGCTTTACAGCTAGCTTTGAATATACCTTTCAAGATGAAGGAGGAGCAAGTGACCGACAAAGTGGAGAGGTTGCGGTCTTGGGAGACAAATACCGCCTCAAACTTCCTGACCAAGAAATTTACAACGATGGAAAGACTGTCTGGACATTCATTCAAACAGGAGGATACAAAGAGGTCACCATCAACGAAGCATCCTTGATGGAAGGGGAACTCACTCCTTCTAATATTTACAAACTCTACCAGTCAGGATTTAATTACAAGCTCTTGGCTGACAAAACCTATCAAGGGAAGCCGATTTCAACAGTGGAATTGACGGCATTGAAATCCAACGCACCCTTCAAACAGGTTCGCTTACTCATTGAAAAAGCTACTCAGCAATTATTGGGTTGGGAAATGCTGGATGGGCAGGGGGGCGTATTTTCCTATTCTTTCAAAAATTTAAAGGCTGCACCTAGCCTTCCCTTGAGTTACTTCACTTTTGATCTTAAAAAATACCCAGGAATTGAAGTGATTGATTTAAGGTAGATTAATGAACTCTACAAAAAAAGGCTTTCTTTCGAGAGAGCCTTTTTTAGTTTGTACCACCTTCCAACTTTTGAATCAACTCTTGGCTTGCATCTTTCACGGAAGGTAGGATCGGATCAACTAATTCAAGGATTTCTGGGGTTAGGGGCTCGATGAAGGCCAAATACTCACTATCGGCTTGCCATTTTTTGAGTGATTCCAGTTCCAACTTTCCCAAAACCCAGATCAGCAAACTGATAAAAAAACCGGTGCGAACAATGCCCAGCACTGCTCCGCCGAGACTGTCTAGACCACCTAAAAGGACGAGTCCAAGCATTTTTTTTAATGCTCGGCCAGCGATGTGAATCAGAAAAAGGGTGCCAAAAAAAATCAATAAAAATGCCACTATTGGAAGGGCCAAAGCCTCCTCATCAGTTTCTGTAGCCAACCAGTTACCCACAAATTCCATGAAATAAATGCCAAGTACAATGGCTAGCACAAAGCCAAAGATCCCGACAAGACTCATCAAGAGGCCTTTCTTATAGCCTTCGTATGCTCCTAAAGCTAGGAGAAGAAGGATGACCACATCAATCGGCTCCAACTTACTTGGATAAAAGGGCCTTTACTTGTTCGGCGATGGCTTTGCCATCTGCTTTTCCTGCTAGTTCCTTGCTCGCTATACCCATCACTTTTCCCATATCCTTGGGACCAGAAGCCCCACAGGTATCGATGATATTTTGGATGGCCTGAATCAGTTCTGCCTCAGATAAGGCTTTGGGCAAAAACTCTTGGATAACTGCCAGCTCTGCCAATTCCACCTCTAGGAGGTCGGCACGGTTCTGCTTTTCGTAAATTTCGGCCGAATCCTTACGCTGCTTCGCTGCTTTTGTGAGCAATTTAAGTTCCTCCTCTTCGCTCAAGGAGCCAGAGTATCCTTCCTTGGTTTCTTCCAACAAAATCAGGGATTTGATTGCGCGAAGGGCGGTCAAGCGCACCTTGTCCTTGGCAATCATTGCCGATTTTATTTCAGATTCTATTCGCTGCTTTAAAGCCATAAGGTTTAGTTTTGTGTTATACCAGGACAACAACGTAAAAATACCTTTTTTTGGTGCTCAAATGACAAAGCTAAGCGTAAATATCAATAAGATTGCCACCCTACGGAATGCAAGAGGCGCCAATAACCCAAATGTGGTGCAGGTGGCTTTGGATTGTGAGCGATTTGGTGCGCAAGGAATTACCGTACATCCCCGACCCGATGAGCGACACATTCGCTACCAGGATGTAGTGGACTTGGCACAAGTAGTGCGTACCGAGTTTAACATTGAAGGCTATCCGGATAAGCGATTTATGGAATTGATTCGAGCCGTGAAGCCCGCCCAAGCCACGCTCGTTCCTGATCCACCGACGGCCATTACTTCCAATACCGGTTGGGATACCATCTTGCATCAATCCATGCTCAAGGATATTGTAGCTGAATTGAAGGAAATGGGTACGCGCGTATCGATTTTCATCAATCCTGAACCTAAGTTCTTTGAGCCCGCCAAACTGACTGGCACGGATCGGGTAGAGCTGTATACAGAGCCCTATGCGACTGGCTATCCAATAAATAGAGAGAAAGCTGTGCAAGCCTATGTGGAGGTCGCTGCCCTAGCCTCTGATTTGGGACTGGGATTGAATGCAGGCCATGATTTAGATCTACATAATTTGGCATTTTTGAAACAGCAAATCCCTCAGCTGGAAGAAGTGTCCATTGGACATGCCTTGGTTTGCGACGCGCTCTATTATGGCTTGGAAAATACCATTCAACTGTACCGCAGGCAGCTTGAGTTGTAAAAAATGTCAACGGTCCATGGACCACAGTCAATTGCGCTTCGAAAATGAAATGCTAATTTAAATTTGAATTTTAAACTTGATATCACTTCGAATCTGCTGTCGTCTGTCGACAGTTGACTAAATGTATATGCAATTAAACTTTAAAAAAACCGGCTCAGGCCCACCTCTAGTGATTCTCCATGGACTTTTTGGTTCGGCGGACAACTGGTTTTCCATCGCTAAGGACCTAGTTGACCACTATACGCTGTACCTCGTTGACCAGCGCAACCATGGGGATTCTCCCCATTCCAACGAGTGGAATTATGGGGTTATGGTGGAGGATTTGCACGAGCTACTGGATGCAGAGGGCTTGGATTCCGTGTACTTAATGGGCCATTCCATGGGGGGAAAGACGGTGATGAATTTTGCTGTGCGCTACCCAGAACGGGTCCGCAAACTCATCGTAGGGGACATTGCCCCGCGGTACTATCCCATTCACCACCAAGTGATTTTGGAAGGATTAAATGCGCTGGATCTCTCCCAACTCCAATCAAGAAAAGAAGCGGATGATCTCCTCGCTCCTTACATTCCTGAACTAGGGATTCGCCAATTTTTACTCAAAAGTCTGGGTAGAGATGCAAACGGATTTGCATGGAAAATCAACCTTCCGGTGATTACCCAAAACATTGAAGAAGTGGGAAAAGCCTTGGATGAAGGAACTGTTTTTGATGGCCCCACCTTATTTTTGGGAGGAGCCAATTCTTCTTACATTCAAGAGAAAGACCTACAGGATATGAAGCGTCATTTCCCAATCTGTACCTGGGTGTCTATCTCGAATGCAGGACACTGGCTTCATGCGGAGCAGCCGCAGGCAGTGGTAGCAGAGATTCGTAGCTTTCTAGGCTAGGTTTCACTTCACTTTCTTTCCGTGCTTCATTACTAGATCTACATCCTGTAGCAAGTTGATGTAGCGCAATACATCTCCCTTTACTGCGATGATGTCGGCATACTTCCCTTCGGAAATGGTGCCGTAATCTTTTTCAACCTTCATGGCCACTGCTGGCCAGTAGGTAGCTGCTTTGATGGTGAGCAAGGGATCCATTCCAAACTGGTTGACCCATACATCCAGTTCGTTCCAGGTGCTTTGGCTATGAAATTTCATCGGAATGCCGCTGTCTGTACCGATAAGCATCACTACCCCACTTTCTTTGAGTTGGGCAAATTTGCGATTCAAGGTAGGCTTACGTACTGGAGTAAGTTGGAAATAGGACATTCTACCAGGGAATCTGAGCGAGGCACGAATGTCTCTTACAATTGAATCCGGTAGTCCCAAATGCCAAGAGGTATCGTCTAGTTTTTCTGGATTGTCGCGTACAAACTCGTAATTAAATAGCCCTTCTACGGTTGGTGTCCAGAAAAGTGGGCCCAGGTTCATTTTCGCTGCCCGCTCTTTCATCATCATCATGATATCTTCTGGATATTCCGGGGCACTGCTCAATCCGGTATGTTCAAAATTATCTACCCCAATTTGTAGTCCGATTCGAATTTCGTCAGGACGGTGAGAGTGGCCCACTACCATTTTCCCATACTTGTGTGCTTCGTCCACCACGGCTTTGGCCTCTTCCATGGTCATTTGGTCTTGGTCGATGAGTTTGATTACATCGACTCCCGCATCAATCAATTTTTTGACTTTTGCTCGGGCATCTGCTGCTCCGTTTACCCCCCAGCGAAAGGCTTCTGTGCCTGGGTAAGGCGTTTTTTGAATAAATGGACCAGAAACATAGATTGTGGGACCTGGGATTTCTCCTTTTTGGATACGTTTTTTGACATTGATGCTGGCCTCAAGTGGGGCACCCAAGTCTCGAGCAGAGGTCACACCTGCCATCAGCAATTGATGGGCTGAAGAAGGCATAATTACCGACTCAAACACATCGATGTAGGTGCTGTCCCAATGCGTGTAGTCGCTGTGACCGTTGAGCATGAGGTGTACGTGCATGTCCCAAAGTCCAGGCAAGACACTCATGCCTTCGGTGGAAATCACTTCAGCTCCAACAGGAATGGCCAGGCTTCCTACCTGTCCAATGGCCTTGATGCGTTCGCCTTCCACGATAATTACTGAATTGCGAATAGGCGTACCTCCAAATCCATCTATCAAGGTTCCGCCTACCAAGGCTTTGAGCTGTTGTGAAAAAGAGGGGATGCTAAGTAAAAGCAAGAAGGCGAATAGGAGTGATTTTTTGAGCATGGCTTGAATTGGAGAAAGTATATGCTCGATTAAGGTACGGATTTCGGACATTAAATTTTAACTTTCGAATTCAATTCCTACCGTACATGCCTCAAGGAAAATTATTTTTAATTCCCAATGTACTGGCCGAAAACACGGCCCACTGGGTAATCTCTCCTCAAGTTCAAGATGTCATTGCCCATACCAAGATCTTTTTGGTCGAAAATCCCCGTGCAGCTCGGCGCTACATTTCTAGTTTAAAGTTGGGGATCAACATTGAAGAACTTCATCTAGAAATTCTGGACAAAGACACCCCGCCCGAGCAGGTGTCTCGATTGATGATGCCTCTTTTGGGAGGGGCCGACATCGGGGTAATTTCTGAAGCGGGCTGCCCTGGGATTGCTGATCCTGGTGCCCTAGCCGTAGCATATGCACATCAAAAAGGCATTCAGGTGGTACCCATCTCGGGTCCCAGCTCCATGTTTCTGGCGCTCATGGGTTCTGGATTTTCGGGCCAGTCCTTCGCTTTTCATGGCTACCTTCCTATCGATAAAAAAGAGAGAGCAGTGGCCCTAAAGCGATTGGAACAGGAGTCCCTTCGGGAAAAACGTGCGCAACTCTTTATGGAAACGCCTTTCCGCAACAATCAATTACTTGCCGACGCCTTGTCGTTTTTGTCCCCCCAAACCAAGTTGTGTATTGCCAAAAACCTCACCGCTGTGGATGAGCTGATCCAAACCAAAACCATTGCGGACTGGAAAAATCATCCGCTAGACTTACACAAAGTTCCTACCGTATTTATCCTCCAAGCTTTTTGATATGTTTACCATCGACGCTCACCTGGACCTAAGCATGAATGCCCTCGAGTGGAACAGGGACCTCACCCGCCCTCTTGCAGAGATCAATGCCCGAGAGCAGGGGCTTTCCGACAAGCCTGATCGAGGCAATGGGACTGTTTCCCTACCGGAGCTTCGCAAAGGGAATGTGGGCTTGGTGGTGGCAACGCAAATTGCCCGCTTTGTAGCACCAGACAATCCGCTTCCGGGCTGGCACTCTCCCCATCAAGCATGGGCACATACCCAAGGACAACTTGCCTGGTATCGGGCGATGGAGAAGCAGGGAGAACTGAAACAAATTAGCGATTGGCAGGAGTTGGATGCGCATATGGCCTACTGGAATGCAGGGGAAGATAAAAGTCAAAAGGCAATTGGCTATATCTTGTCCCTAGAAGGTGCCGACTCCATCGTGTCTCTCGACTACCTGGACACAGCCTATGAAAATGGCTTAAGGGCGCTAGGACCTGCCCACTATGGTCCTGGTCGCTATGCTTATGGCACCGATTCTTCTGCTCCACTTTCGCCACAGGGCAAGGACTTGCTTCGCAAAATGGATGAATTGGGAATCATTCTAGATGCCACCCACCTCTGTGACTTGGCGTTTTGGGATGCCTTGGATCATTTTCAAGGGCCAGTTTGGGCTAGTCACAACAATTGCCGTGCCCTTGTAGACCACAACCGACAGTTCTCAGACGAGATGATCAAAGTCTTGATTGCTCGTGGAGCAGTCATTGGAGGTGTATTTGATGCTTGGATGCTGAGCCCGGGGTGGATCCGAGGTCAAAGTACCCCAAAGGAGCGAAACGTGACCTTGGCCACACTTATCGATCACCTGGATCATATCTGTCAGCTTGCAGGAAATGCCAATCACATCGGTATTGGTTCAGATCTGGATGGAGCTTTTGGAAAGGAACAGTGTCCTTCGGATTTGGAAACTATTGCAGACCTGCAAAAAATTCCCGACCTACTTCTGGCGAGGGGCTACTCGGAAGAGGATGTCCAAAAGGTCATGCATGGGAATTGGCTTCGATTTTTGAAAAAGGCCTGGAGTTAATTAATTTATTTCGCTCGAAGGATTTGCCATTAGTGCTAATTTTTAGTTCAACTTGAAGGAAAAAAATCGATTTCCTAAGGCTTTTCTTAAAATAGAAGGTACTTCTCCCCATTTTCCTATTTTTTAGAATGCGAAACTTCGTATTTTTTGAGGGATTATTGTCCGAAAGACCAAAACCCAAAATTAACCATGCGAAAGCCTGCCTTGTCCTTATCCCAAATCATCAACATGAATGTTGGATTTTTTGGGATCCAGTATAGTTTTGGACTTCAGCAAAGTGCTGTCAATCCCATTTATGACATGTTGGGAGCGGCTCCAGATGAGATCCCTCTGCTCAACTTAGCTGGACCAATGACAGGGCTATTGATACAGCCCATCATTGGTGCACTCAGTGATAGCACTTGGAGCGATCGCTATGGTCGGCGCAAACCTTATTTCTTTATTGGCGCGCTGCTTTGTAGCATCTGCTTATTTTTCTATCCTTTCAGCAGTTCCTTGTGGATGGCTGCTGGCTTGCTTTGGGTCCTGGATGCAGCTAATAACACCGCCATGGAACCTTACAGGGCGTTAATTGCAGATAGCCTACCTGAGGAACAATACGGCAAAGGCTTCCTTACGCAAAGCTTCTTCACCGGCTTAGGCATCACCTTGGCCAACTTATCCCTTTTCTTTTTTCAAATCTACTTCAAAGGCAGTTGGGGAGCACTCCCCGTTTGGGTGTATGCGTCCTTCTTTTTGGGGACCGTCTGCTCAATTACCTCGGTACTTTGGAGCATTTCCAAGACCCCAGAATATCCTCCTTCTGAAGAGGAGTTGGCCGCATTGAAGATTCGAAATCAGGGGATGCCCCATCCAGCTATTCAGTTCTTTCTATCCATCCTGAGCACCTTGGTGGCATATGCTGTGTTTTTAATTCTTTTACCGTTCACTTTACTAGATCGTAGCCTGATTCGCAAGGTGCTTTCTTGGGTGGAAAGTAAGCCTGCCTTACGGGTACTTTTTGCACAAAATCTAGAGATCCTAGAAGCGATATTAGTAATGCCTTCAGTAATGTGGAAGCTTGCCTTGGTATACCTCTTCCAATGGTATGCCCTGTTTTGCTACTGGCAGAATTCCGCGAAGAGTATTGCCCTTTCTGTGTGGAAAGTGACGCCTTCCTCTGATCCAGCTGCCTACCAGGAAGCAGTGGGTTGGGCCGGTTTGGTGAATGGCTGGTACAACATAGTGACTTTCCTTTCTGCCTTTTTCTTAGTTACACTGGCCCAAAAATACGGGGCCAAGCGAGTACATTTTATTTGCTTGTTGCTTGCTGGAATCGGTTTGATGATTTTCCCCATGCTGGAAAATAAGTACGCCTTATTTATCCCCATGACGGGATTTGGTATCGCCTGGGCTAGCATGATGGGGATCCCTTACCTCTTGGTGGTCAATGAAATTCCCAAAGAACGCTATGGGGTCTACATGGGCATCATCAACATGATGATCGTAATCCCCATGATCTTCCAGACGCTGACCTTTGGCTATATCTCCAAAAACTTCTTGAATAACGATGCGGGGCAAGCCATCCTCTTTGGAGGGGTCTTGCTGCTAATTGCTGCCGTAGCTACTCTGCGTATCAAGGGAAGTAAAACTACCGCTTCACCAGCTCAGTCCCCTTCGGGACATTAACCTATTTCAATCCCCACCACCCATGCCTACACCCATGTCGGTAGAAATCACACGTACTGAAAAAATAAACCAACTTTTCCAGGCTCATTCCCTAGATACCCAGGGAGCAGATCGAAATTTTGTAAACCGGTTCCATACCAGCCTTCCCAAAATACAAGGTTTATTCCAAGAACTCTATGGGGTTCATGAAGAAGCCGAATCCCAGTTGATTGAGCTTTTGCGAAGCTTAATTTTAGGCTATCAAGCAAGAGAAGAATCGCTTCGAGAACGAGATCAAGAGAAGGCCGCTGAGGGCAATTGGTTTTTGAGTCAAAATCTTGCAGGCATGAGTTTGTATGTGGACCGCTTTGCAGGCAGCCTCAAAACCATGCCTTCCAAACTTCCGCACCTGCAAGATTTGGGCGTAAATTTTCTTCACTTGATGCCACTCTTCGAGAGCCCGCAGGGGGAAAGTGATGGAGGCTATGCAGTTTCTAATTTCCGTAAAGTAGATCCAAGGTTCGGGACTTTGGAAGAGTTGATAGCCTTGCGCAAGACGATGCATGACCAAGGCATGTACCTGATGCTTGACATAGTCCTCAACCACACCTCTCACCTGCACGACTGGGCAATGAAGGCCAAGGCTGGGGATCAAGAATACCAGAATTACTACTATACCTATGAAAATCGTTGGATTCCCAATGAATTTGAGCAGGCCATGCCGGAGATTTTTCCGGAAAGTGCCCCGGGCAACTTCACCTGGAATGAGGAGATGAAGCGCTGGGTGATGACGGTATTTCACAACTACCAATGGGACTTGAATTTTAGTAATCCCAAGGTGTTGCAGGCGATGGTAGAGACCATGCTCTTTTATGCCAACCTCGGGGTAGACCTGCTCCGCATTGATGCTCCCGCTTTCATTTGGAAGCAAACGGGTACCTCCTGCCAAAATCTTCCCCAAGCGCATACCCTTCTTCGTCTCATCAAACAATGTGTGCAAGTGGCTACGCCCGGCATGGCGCTACTTGGAGAGGCGATCGTAGCACCAAAAGACATTATGAATTACTTTGGAACAGGTGATTTTGTTGCTCAGGAATGTGATTTTGCCTACAATGCCACCCAGATGGCCCTTCAGTGGGATATGCTTGCCTCTGGAGATACCCACGTGATGCTCCAGGCCCAAGCAGACATTCTCCGCAAGCCTTACGGCACTTCATGGATTACCTACACCCGTTGCCACGATGACATCGGTCTTGGCTATGAGGATGCCAGCATTGCGCATACAGGAAAAGATCCGTACCTCCATCGCAAATTTTTGAAAGAATATTACTCCTATTCTGGAGACCAATGGATGAGTCCTGCCCGCGGGGCCCTTTTCTCCTCCAATCCCAAGACAGGAGATGCGCGCATCAGCGGAACACTCGCCTCGCTCTGTGGATTGGAAAAGGCACTCTTTGAGGGCAATGGAGCCGCAATCGAACAAAGCATTCAAAAAATCTTGCTCATGCAAGCCCATTCCATCTTTTTGGGAGGGCTGCCCATGCTCTTTTACGGAGATGAAGTAGGCTATACCAATGATTACCGGTACCAACAGGATCCTTCCAAGAGTTACGACAACCGCTGGATGCATCGTCCGATGCTGGATTGGGAAAAGGTGAATCGTAGAAAAACAGAAGGTACCGTGGAATTTCAACTTTTTGAAGGGACCAAAAAGTTATTGGCAATCCGAAAATCACACGATCTTTTTGCAGATCTAAGCAATGTGTCTTGGATGACTCCACACAATAGGCATATTGCGGGATTGATCCGCAGAAAAGGAGAAGAGAGGCGCTACTGCTTGTTCAACTTCAGTGATCAGCCTGCTGGGCTTACCTGGTATGCCTTCCGGGAACAAGGAGAATCTGCCACCCAACTTTTTGACTCCTGGACACAGACGAGCTATACGGTAGGTCCCGATCACGAGCATTTGGTGCTTGAGCCGTATGGCTTCCGAATTTTGGAACCTCGATAAGGAGAATTTGGGAGCTTAGGCTTTCTGAAAGAATAGGTTTTCAGCTCAATGGTTTTTCCGCAAGGGAAAAGTAGTCATTGACTGCTCTAAAATCAATCTAAGGGGAAAGGTTGGCTATTGGATTAATGCGGATTTAAGCTTTTGCTACAAGAGTGGCCTAAACTGCTTTAAGAAGCGGACGTCGTTTTCGGTAAAGAGACGTAGATCTTTGATTTGGTTTTTGAGCATTGCAATTCGCTCGATACCCATTCCAAAAGCAAAGCCCGTATACTTGGTAGAGTCGATGCCGCAATTTTCAAGGACATTTGGATCCACCATCCCTGCACCACCGATTTCTACCCAGCCGCTGTATTTACAAACGTTACAGCCTTTGCCGCCACAGATCAGGCAGGAGATGTCAATCTCTGCACTGGGCTCCGTAAAGGGGAAGAAAGAGGGGCGGAAGCGAACTTTCGTTTCCTTGCCAAACATTTCTTTGGCGAAGTGGTATAAGGTATTCTTTAGGTCAGCAAAACCTACATTTTCATCCACATACAGTCCTTCTACCTGGTGAAAGATGCAGTGTGCTCGAGCAGAAATCGCTTCATTTCGGTACACGCGTCCTGGAGAAAGGGTTCGGATAGGCGGCTTTTGATTTTCCATCACGCGCACTTGCACGGAGGAAGTGTGGGTCCGTAGTGCGATGTCTGGATTTTTTTCGATAAAAAAAGTATCCTGCATCTCACGAGCAGGGTGGTTTTCTGGGAAGTTGAGTGCAGTGAAATTGTGCCAATCGTCTTCAATCTCAGGGCCCTCAGACAGGTTGAAGCCGATGCGCTCAAAGATCTCAATGATGCGCTGGCGTGTAGCTGTAAGCGGGTGAATCGCCCCTAAAGGATAGTTGGATGCAGGTAAGGTGAGGTCAACGTCAGCAGTTTTTTCTTTTTTGTTGGAAGCTGCAACCTTCTCGATCAGGATTTGAAATTTCTCTTCTGCAAGTTGCTTTACACCATTGACCAACTGGCCGTAGGCGCGCTTTTCCTCATTTGGGATGCTTCCCATGGCACTCATCAATTCACCGATTACGCTTTTCTTGGAAATAAATTCCATTCGATAAGCTTCCAGCTGTTCTGGGGTGCTTGCGTCTGCTGCTGCGATAGCCGCTTTGATTGCTTCGATTTTCTCTTGATACATGAGTTGCCGGTTAATCCTCTGGCCAAAGGTACCAATTTCTAAATTTTTAGGGTAATCGCTAAAGAGTTTCCTTTAGCGATTACCCCAAATTGTGCTCTTACCAAGTTCTTCCACCCTGCGGTCTTCCCATCATCCACGGTTGTTGCGGTTCGGCAGCTGGCTGTTTGAAGTTTCCTAGGATATAGGTGAACGTGATCATTCCGTATCGGGTAAGTACATTTGTAAACACGTCGGTTACAGCCACATCTGAAATGGTACGGCTGATGCTGTTGTTTTGGTTCAGCACATCAAAGAGAACCGCCTTGATTTCTGCTTTGTTGTTTTTCGCAAATCGGAAGCCACCTTCCATATTCCAAAGCCAAAAGTTTTGGTTAAACCCTTCTGAAAGACCAGAGTACAAGGAGTGAGCCACATTATTGCCCATAAAGAACTTTCCATTCTTGGAGGAGAAATAGAGGCGCATGTTGGATTCCTGCTGGTAAAAGTTGTTGTTAAGATTTTGCTGCAGTGAAGAGTTCACGATGTTGTACGAACCTGTGGTGCTGATCGAGAAATCCACATTTTGGCTAATATTCGAATTGAAGGTCAGTCCTTGACTTAGGGTGGTGTTGTCATTCAGGTTTGAAACTCCATTAATCAAGCCTGGCGTACGGTTGAAACTTACCCGCGTATTGATGTTGAACTGGGTTTTCAATTTTTTAAGTGGGGCACCATAGGTCAAGAAGAAACTAGAGCGAATGTTGCCATCTAGATTGACCGGTCGAGAAAGTTGTCCTCCAGAGCGAAGGAGAATCTCGTTGTTGATCAGGGTATCCCGAGTAGTCAAGAAGGTACTATTTCCAATAAAATCAGAAGTTACCGAATGGGTCACAAAGAGGAATAGCGTTCTGGATTTTTCAAGGTTAATTTTGCTGATGTTTGCAAAAATGTTGTGGTTGTAACTCTGCCCAAGGTCTGGATTTCCCACACGCAGGTTGAGTGGGTTTTGGTTGTTGACCACATTTTGAAGTTCAGCGACACTCGGCTCGTTGGTACTAGTTCTGTAGCGCACTCTCCAACTAAAGCCTGTTTTCCGGTTGCGGTAATTCAAGTTGGCACTAGGTAAGAAGTTGTTGAAACTTCGATTGAAGGTTCCTGGAATTGGGAAGAAGGCTTCGTTATCCAATCGTGCATTTTGATAGTCCATATTCACGTTGACAGACCAGGCATCCTTGTTGTAGGCATAGCCCGAGCGAAGTCGTTGCGTGATGAATTTGTTGTCAAACTCATTACTCAATGCCGTATCTAGAAGGGCTTTGCGTTCTTCGTCAACTTGGAAAGTTTTTTGATCTGCTGCTGTGGCGTTGTTTCCTACTTGGTAACCGAAAGTTCCGATTGCATTTTTGCTCAACTGCTCCGTAAAGGTCAGGTTGACCCGGTAGTTGAATCCTTCATTCAAGGAGTAGGTTTCTTGCGTGGCCGTATCTACTAAATTTCTACGGAATTCGCGGCTTGCAGCCAAAAGATCCGATTCTTGGTCACGATTGGACCAGGCGGTAAATACTTCGGTAGAAAGCGTTCGTCCCTTTTTGTCGAATTTATAGCGGTAAGTCAAGTTATTGGATAAGTTGACTGCTTTGGTGGTCGCATTGCTGATGGACCGTAGCGCTGATAGCGAATCACCCAAGCTATTGCGAGTTAATGCATCTCGGTCACTAAAAGTGCTGTTGTCCTGGAAAGAAAGGCTAGGGGTAAGCACGATGGAGTTTTTGTCGTTGAGATCCGCTTCAATCCGCGCATTGGCTCGGTGGTTATTGTTTTTAACCGTATTGATCAGGTTTTCTTCGTAAAACTGACGAAGGTTTGCATTTACAACCGTCTCTCTATTCGTGATTTGACGTAGGGAGTTGGCGGTGTTATTGAAGAAGTAACTTCCGGTTACGTTTACTTTTTTTCCCCACTTGTCAGAATAGTTCAATCCCATGGCATTCGTAGTCACGATCCCACCGGAGTTGCCGACTAGGAAATTGCTATTTCCTCCGCCACCCCATTGGCCGCCACCAAATCCTCCGCCACCCATACCACCACCCATCATTCCTCCTCTACCCGCTCCAGCAGAAGCATTGGCAGTTAATCCAGCAAGGTCTTGACTGGAGAAGTTTTGTTGGTTGATGTTATTGAAAAGGCCAAGAACAGAGATACGCTGATCTCCTTTGAAGAAGTTTACACTTCCACCCGCGGCATAGCGGTCATCGTTGCCGTAGCCGGCGTAGGTTCTGCCGAAGGAACCATTTTTCTTGTCCGAGCGCAAAATGATGTTGATGGTCTTCGTGTAACTTCCATCGTCAAATCCGGTGAGGCGGCTTTGATCCGAGCGCTGATCCAGTACTTCTACGCGATCAATCGCATCTGCAGGCAGGTTGCGAAGTGCAATATTTGGGTCGCTACCAAAAAATTCACGTCCATCGACCAAGATTTTTTGAACCTGTTCCCCTTGGGCTTGAATTTGCCCTCCTTGGAAGGTGATTCCTGGCATCTTTCGAATGAGGTCTTCTGCCTGGGCATTGGTTTGTGTTTTGAAAGCATTCGCATTGAAGGAGGTAGTGTCTCCTTTTTGCTCACCCACCACGCTTACGCCTTGGACCAACACTTCGCCAAGGACCTTGGTATCTTCCAACAGGATAAGTTCCCCAAGTTCTACGGGCTCACGCATGCTGTGGATTTTAGTGATGGTTTTGTAGCCCAAAAAGGTGATTTCCACCTTCACTTCTGGGATAAAGGGTCTTGCGATTTCAAATCTTCCATCTGCACCAGTGACGGTCCCGCGAAGTAGGGAGTCGGTGACGGTTTTGATAAGAACATTGGCACCAATCATGGGCTTCTTTGCCGCACCATCGATTACCTGACCCGTAAACTTCCGTTCGGGACGGGCTTGGTCCGTGGGGCGCTGTCCATAAGAGGATAACGACACGAAAAATGATAAAACTAGAAAAATAAGAATGGGGTAAGTTTTCATAAAGTGGTTGTAGTTCACCTCTTTTGACTCCGAGGAGCAGCAAAAGGTTTAATGGATGTAGGTAGTAAAATTAGAATGGGGATTCTAAGGGATAAGTGGTTTATTTTCAGTCTAAAAGATCCTAAATCAAGCAACTTGCGACTTGATTTCAACATAAGAAATTCCGTAATGGCTTTCGTGGTAGGTTACTTTTCCGCCTTTGAGGAGTAGGACCTGTGGAGATTCGTGCGAAATGCCAAAGCGCTCGGCTACCAAATTAGAAAGGGAACGGTAGGCGATTAAGTCCAAGTAGTAGGGGGTAATTTCGATTGAATCTTCCTCCTTCCAATTGCGAAGGAGTCGATCCAAGGACATGCTGCTAATCGAACAGCGGGTACTGTGTTTAAAAATAAGTACAGGCTTCTCAGCACTTTCTTGGATCAGCTGATCGATTTGCGCTTCTGAAGTGAGTTTGTTCCAGTTCATGTCCTCTTTTCGCTACTTTTGTAGTTGCGTCCACAAAGGTAACCTAGTTAACCTGAACTCTCAAATCCAATGACTGTGCCAACTTTCTTTTCCCTTACTAAAAGATCCTTACTTTTTTGCTTGGTGCTGGGGCTTTTCGCAGTATCCTGCAAAACCTTAGACCCCTCAGCAAGTCTTCCCTTACCGGTAGTTCCCAGCACCAGTTCGGTGGTGAATGTACCGCTAGACATTCCTTTCACTACCTTGACGGCAGTGGCCAATCGATCTACGCCGAATGTATTATTTAAGCAGCGTGGGATGGATTTAGGAAATGGATTGGTGGGGGATTTCGAATTTTCTAGAAATGGGAAAATCCAATTTCGTGCCTTAGATCAGCAGCGCTTGGAGGTGATTTTCCCCTTAAAAATCCAAGGGGAAGTTGGCCTTAAGCCTGGCGGTATACGAAACCTCTTGCAGTCAAAAGTTCCCATCAATACGAGTTTGGCCCCTGTATTTGTCATCAATCCTGAGCTGCAGCCCAACTGGTATTTGGCGATCCCGGAATTTGAGTTGCTAGATTTAGGAGGCAAAATGGGATTTTCTGTGCTGGGTATAGAATTGGACTTGAGTCAGATTGTCCGCCAAGAGATTCGTCGATTTGCAAAGCAAGAACTTACTTCCAAACCCAATTTGCTTCCACTCAAACCGCTGATGGAGTCGGTTTGGAACCAAGTGGGCAAGCCGATGCTCGTGGAGGTGGAAGGCAAGAAAACTGGGCTTTCCATCCGACCAGATTCCGTAAAAATTCGGGAATACTTGCAGCCCAACAAAGGCCTACATCTTGACTTAGGCGTAAAAGGGCAGGTTCAAGTACACCCATCTAACGCCATTCCTAGCCGTGCCTTTCCGTTGCCCAAAATTTCAGCCAATACAGATGCAAGCAATCGGATAGACCTACAGTTGCCCTTGGAGTTTACTTTTGGGGAGCTGGATGCATTGATCCAAAAATCTTTTGGCGGACAGTCCATCCCAATGAATAAAACCTATCGCTTCAATGCCACCCAATTCCGTACCCAAGCCTATGGAGAGCGATTGGGCATTACGGTTGCATTTACAGCAGTAAGTACGAATGGAGGGGAGTTGAAAGGAGAGTTATTCTTAGTGGGGAGACCAGTATATGATCCAGCTACACGGGTGCTGCAAGTAGCAGATCTGGAATTTGTGATGAAAAGCGGTAGCGCTAAAGCCATGCTGGGGACGATGATAAAAAAGGGAAAAATCCACCGGCAACTCAGTCAGCGCATGAAGATGCCTCTGGGAGAGACAATCACAGAGAGTTTGCAAGGGCTTCAAGAGCGACTTTCCCTAAAAACGCCAGTGGCTAACCTATCCATTCAGAATTTGCAAATCGTGCCGCTTGGCTTTTATCCTACAGCCACAGGATTGTCCATTCCGCTACAGGCTACGGGAACTACGTCCATCCAATGGAAGTAAGGAATACTATAGAATTCACATAAAAAAGGCAGATCATTCGATCTGCTTTTTTTTATTTTCTTCCGGATTTGATTTTTTCGACGACCTCTGGATCCAAGAGTGTTGAGATATCTCCCATGCCGTCTAGGCTGCCCTCGGCAATTTTGCGAAGAATTCGGCGCATGATTTTTCCTGAACGGGTTTTAGGCAATCCCGGTACGATTTGGATTTTGTCAGGTTTGGCAATCGGCCCAATAATCTTTGAAACGGTTTCCTTGATCTCCTGAATAAGGTTCTCCTCACTTCGGTTGCTTAGGTCACAAATCACATAGGCATAGATGCCTTGTCCTTTCACCTCATGCGGATAGCCGACTACTGCAGATTCAATGACTTTTGGATGTTCGTTGATCGCGTTTTCTACCTCTGCAGTTCCCAGGCGATGTCCAGACACGTTCATGACATCGTCGACACGGCCCAGGATGCGGTAGTAGCCATCGTGGTCTCGTTTGACCCCGTCACCCGTAAAGTATTTGTTTTTGTAGGTAGAAAAATAAGTTTGCTTGCAGCGCTCGTGATCCCCGTAGGTGGTGCGAATCATGGAAGGCCAAGGGAAGTTGATGCAGAGATTGCCTTCCACTGAATTTCCGCGCAATTCATTCCCTTCTGCATCCACAATGCTCAGTTGGATTCCTGGTAAGGGGAGGGTGGCATAAGCGGGCTTAGTGGGGGTGATACCTGCTAGGGGAGAGATGAGAATTCCTCCTGTTTCGGTTTGCCACCAGGTATCAACTATGGGGCATTTCCCCTTGCCGATATGATTGTGGTACCAATGCCAAGCCTCCTCATTGATGGGTTCGCCTACAGAGCCGAGGACTTTGAGGGAACTTAGGTCATGTCCTTGGATAGGTTCTGTTCCAAAGGCTTGAAGGGCTCGGATGGCCGTTGGGGCGGTATAAAAAATGTTGACTTTATGCTTTTCAATAATTTCCCAGAATCGTCCTGGATTTGGATAAGTAGGCACACCTTCAAACATCAGCGTGGTCGCGCCCGCAAGAAGGGGGCCATAGACGATGTAGGAGTGTCCGGTGACCCAACCGATGTCAGCAGTACACCAGTAGACGTCTCCTGGGGTGTATTGAAATACATTTTCAAAGGAGTATTTGGTGTAGACCATGTAGCCTCCGGTGGTATGCACGACTCCTTTTGGTTTGCCCGTAGAGCCGGAGGTATAGAGGATAAAGAGCATGTCTTCGCTATCCATTTCAGCGGCTTTTTGGAGATCGGATTGCCCTTCCAGCACTTCATTCCACCAGTAGTCGCGACCTGCTTGCATGGCAGTTTCCTGTCCTGTCCGGCGGTATACGATGACTGTTTCTACAGCCACTTTTTCCAAGGCCTCGTCTACGATTTCTTTGATGCCAATTTTCTTATTGCCCCGGTAGTTGCCGTCTGCCGTCAAAATGGCTTTGGCTTTACAATCTTGAATTCGGTCTGCCAAAGAACTGCTTGAAAAGCCAGCAAAGACTACCGAATGAATGGCACCGATTCGTGCGCAGGCCAGCATGGCGATGGCGGCCTCAGGGACCATGGGCATGTAAATGATCACTCGATCTCCTTTGCCGATACCTTTTGCTAGGAGTGCGTTTGCAAACCGACAAACCTCCACAAATAGTTCGCGGTAGCTGAGTGTGCGGCCTTGCTCGTGTGGCTCATTGGGCTCCCAGATGATTGCGGGTCGATCGCCTAAGGTGTAGAGATTTTTCTCAAAGATATTTTCAGTAATGTTGAGTTTGCCGTCCACAAACCAGCGTACATCTGGTTCTTCAAAGTTCCATTGCAGGACTTTTGACCAGCGTTTCTTCCAATGAAATGAATCGGCGATTCTAGCCCAAAATTCCTCGGGCTGTGCCACGCTTTTCTGGTATTCATGAAAGTATCCGCTGAGGGTATGTAATCGATCACTCATGAGTGTGGAAGTCTAAGTTGTAATTCAATGGTCGTATGCTTTTCCTGCACCTTTTGGAATGCGAATTTCTTGGATCAGTTCCTGAACATTTTTGGGCGGTGGAGGGGTAAGGTAGGAGACGCCAAAGCAGACCAAGAAGTTGAGCGCCATACCTAGAGTTCCAATTCCCTCAGGGGAGATTCCCCACCACCAATGGGCAGCAGTATTCAGCTCGGGGGAGATGAATTTGAAGTAAGAAATGTAACTGATGGTAAACACGAGGCCAGCTAGCATTCCAGCAATGGCACCTTCCCGGTTGATTCGGGTAGAAAAGATGCCTAGCAGAATTACAGGGAAGAAGGAGGAGGCGGCCAATCCAAAAGCAAATGCCACTACTTCTGCTACAAAGCCGGGAGGATTGATACCAAAGTACCCGGCAAGCAGCACGGCACCAGCGGCAGCGATTCGTGCGATGCGCAGTTCTTTTTTCTCCGAGATTTCAGGTCGGAAAGTTTTGAAAAGATCCCGAGATACCGAGGTGGAGATCACGAGCAGCAAGCCTGCTGCGGTAGATAGGGCTGCAGCCATGGCTCCTGCGGCTACAAGACCTACCACCCAGTTGGGGAGTGAGGCGATCTCTGGGCTAGCCAAGACCATGATGTCCTTGTCGATACGCAGTTCATTGGTGGCGGGGTCTGCCAGGTACTGTACTTTTCCATCACCATTTTTATCCTCAATACCGATGAGGTTGGTTTGTTGCCAATTGGTCACCCATTCGGGAAGGGCATTGATGGGTTTTTCGGAGGTAGATTGGATGGTATTGTAAATTCCAAAAGCAGCCACTGCAGGAGCAGCGGTGTAGAGAATCGCAATAAATACCAGGGCATAGCCTGCAGAAAGGCGCGCATCACGCACCCTTGGTACCGTGAAAAACCGAACAATCACATGGGGAAGTCCTGCGGTGCCGACCATCAGGGCCAACGTGATCATGAACAAGTCGGATTTACTTTTTTTACCCGAGGTATATTCCTCAAATCCTAGATCTGCTAAAATCCCGTCCAACTTATCCAAGAGGGGGACTCCATCGGCTACATCCCCTCCCAAACCCAATTGAGGGATGGGGTTGCCTGTAAGTTGCATGGAGATAAATATGGCTGGAACTAGGTAGGCAAAAATCAATACACAGTATTGGGCTACTTGGGTGTAGGTAATGCCCTTCATGCCGCCCAAGACTGCATAGAAAAACACAATGGCCATGCCAATGACTACTCCCCATTCGATGGGAAGCTCAAGGTAGCGGGAAAAGACTATGCCCACCCCACGCATCTGCCCTGCAACGTAAGTAAAGGAAATAAATAGGGCACAGACCACCGCCACGACACGGGCTTTGTTGGAATAGTAGCGGTCGCCTACAAAGTCAGGAACCGTGAATTTTCCAAATTTCCGAAGGTAGGGGGCAAGCAATAGTGCTAGCAATACGTAGCCTCCCGTCCAGCCCATCAGGTACACCGATCCATCGTAACCAGAAAAAGAGATAATCCCGGCCATAGACATGAAGGAAGCGGCAGACATCCAGTCTGCTGCAGTAGCAAGGCCATTGGCTAAGGGAGAAACACCCCCTCCAGCCACATAAAATTCTTGAGTAGAGCTTGCTCTTGTCCAGATGGCGATGCCGATGTATAGCGCAAAACTCAATCCTACGAGTAGGTAGGTCCAGGTTAGTAAGTCCATTTCAGTCTTCGTTTACCTTAAATTCACGATCTAGCGCATTCATTCGGATCACATAGATGAAAATCAGAACGACAAAGGAGTAGATGGATCCTTGCTGCGCAAACCAAAATCCCAACTTGAAGCCTCCTATGCGAATGGTATTGAGCTCTTCCACCCAAAGGATCCCAAAGCCAAAAGAAACTACGAACCAAATGAAAAGGAGTATGGCGAGCGTTTGGAGGTTTTTTTTCCAATACCGCTCCATTTTTGTAGAGTTAGGTGACATTACAAGTAGGTTAGTGCGGGTTTAATTGTCCTTCCAATCAAAAAAAGGAAATCTGGTTTTTTGTTGGGAGTAATTTAACCAAAAAAATAGGAGGAAAAGACAATTTTTCCAAAGATGGGATTCGCTTTGGATGAAAGGGGTAGCTACATTTTTGTTTGTGAAGGCATCTCTAAGCGAAAGGCTTCAGAAAATCAGATGAAATACTCTGAGGCCATGGCCAATGCAGCGGCCAAAAAAGTAACGGCAAGTTTGTTAAGTTGAAACGTATGGTGGGGACTACTTTCAAAGAAAATAGTGGTAGAAATGTGCAAGAAACCACCGGTAACTAAGCCATATAAAATCCCGATTCCTTCGGTAGAGAGTAGCCCCTGATTGATAAAGAAATTACTAGAAATCATGCCCAAAGGAGAGGATAGGGCAAAAAGGGTCAGGAGTACAAGGGTCCATTTTTTGGACAGGGAAGCTGAAAGTACGGCTGCAAGTGCAAATGCCGCCGGGCCTTTGTGCATCAGGATTCCTAGCAGGATCGTTTTGTCACTATGCGTATGTAAGGCAGAAACATTATGCGTCAGCAAAGTACCCTCCAAAAAGGCATGAATGAATAAGCCTATCATCAAGGTAAACACCCCTTTGTAGGATGCCCCTTGGTGCTTGTGAATGTGGCCATGCTCAATGCCTGCCGACCAAAATTCCAACACCTGCTGGAGAAGAAATCCTACCAAAATATAAATCCCCATTCGACCTGGATTGTAATTTCCAGCAAAAAGTTCGGGTAGGATGTGTAAGATGGTGATTGAAAAAAGGTAGGAGCCTGCAAACACCAGCAAGAGTTTGAAATATTTTTCCTTGAATACTGGGGCGACAAACACCAAAAGACCCGCTAATAGCGCCGTAAAAAAGAGAAGAATAAAGTTTAGCGCCATAGGTTAATCTTCCTCCTGAATACTAGTTGGGAGGGATTTTTTTTACAAAGGTAAGATAAATTCAATAATGTTGCATTTATCTTTTCATTGAATTGGAAAAGAGAGGAAGGATTTGAGTTCTGGGCTGCTGTAAGTAGTGAGTCCTTTGCCTTTTTTGTAATAAACCAGTACCATCTCGACATCCTTTCGTGCAGAATCAATTCGGATGGCCTCTTGCCATCCACGGACCAATAAGGATTCAGATAAGATGGCCGCCGCTTTAGGATCTTTGGCTAGAACGGTCGTTTGGAGAAGTCCATGGTTAAGGGGATATCCAGTTCGAGGATCCAAAACCCAAGCCTTTCGAATCGAATCCTGTGGGTAGGATTGGGTAAAACTTCCCGCAGTGGCTACTGCTTTCGTTTGGAGTGCAATCAAACCCTCTTTGGCCTTTCCCAAACTATCTGGATACTGAGTTTTGTATTTCCAAAGTTCTTTCCGCTCATTCACACCTTTGGCTAGGGTATGCCTACCTATCTGCAAAAAATAGTTTTGAATACCCTCTTTCTCAAACATGCGGGCTACTTGCGCTAAGGCAATTGCTTTACCGTAATCTGAAAAATCAACTTTCATCCCTGATTTTAATTTTTGGATTAACGTATCGCTGAGCAAAAATTTGTTCATGCCCACATTTTCCAACAGCGCGGGAATGTTGGCACTATCCTTCAATGCGGCGCGTGAGGAAGAAAATACCCAACCTTGGTAAAGAATTCCACTACTCGGGTCCCAGGTATTTGCTGAACTACTTGCATCTTGAGTAGCCATTTTTAGTAGAGAAAGGAGTTCCTTGGAAGGCTGAGGCAGCGAATCTTGCCGATTGAGTTGGTACAGCTCGGACCTGGGGGATTCCATCAAGTACAACTGTTCCTGATAGGTAAGAAGGGAGTCTAGTTTGGATTCTAGATTGGGTCTTTCGGGATAGAATAGAAAAAGATAGGGTTGATTCATAAACTTCCCGTCCCAAGTAATCAATCCCTTTTTACGAGCCAAATCATCATTGGTAGTAGTACTATTCCCTGTGCTATTTCTGTACAAATAGACAATTAGCACCAAGCCCAACAAGACTAAGGAGTATAGGATATTCTTTTTTGCGTTTGGGCTCATCTGGATAGAAAAATTTGTCACCAAAATTACTACCTTTTTTTTATCCTTGTTCGAAAGATTCAGGCCAATTCCTCGATCGGTTTTTATCTATATTTGTACCTAGCGCATATCCCATGAGAGAAGATTATTTGACAGGCGATGAAGAACATTTAGGCCCAAAGGACCGAGAGTTTGAACGTGCATTGCGGCCACTTTCCTTTGAGGATTTCACAGGGCAGGCCAAAATCATCGAAAATCTTCGGGTATTCGTACATGCAGCCAAGAAAAGGAATGAACCCCTAGACCACGTGCTTTTACATGGTCCTCCAGGCTTGGGCAAGACTACGCTTAGCAATATCATTGCCAATGAACTGCAGGCAGGCATCAAAATCACTTCGGGACCTGTGCTGGACAAGCCTTCTGATTTGGCAGGCCTGCTGACCAACTTGGAGGAGGGGGATGTCCTATTTATTGATGAGATCCACCGCCTCAATCCCATCGTGGAGGAATACCTCTACTCGGCAATGGAGGATTACCGCATTGACATCATGCTGGATAGCGGTCCAAACGCCCGTTCGGTTCAAATCTCCCTCAATCCCTTTACCCTCATCGGGGCCACCACCCGCTCTGGATTATTGACTTCTCCGCTTCGGGCTCGCTTTGGCATCAACTCCCGATTGGAATACTACGATGCAAAGTTGCTCACCGATATTGTGCTGCGCTCCGGGGGAATCTTGCAGACACCCATCGACGAGGTGGCTGCATTTGAACTTGCCCGTAGAAGTCGGGGCACCCCTCGAATCGCCAACATGCTGCTTCGACGTACCCGGGATTTTGCTGAGATCAAAGGCAATGGTACCATTACGCTAGAGATCGCCAAAATGGCCTTGAATGCCTTGGATGTGGATGAAAATGGCTTGGATGAAATGGATAACCGCATCCTATTGACCATCATTGAGAAATTTAAAGGTGGACCTGTAGGATTGGGAACCATCGCCACCGCTTGCGGGGAAGAGGCCGAAACCATAGAAGAAGTGTACGAACCCTTTTTGATTCAGGAAGGTTACCTGAAGCGCACTTCTCGGGGTAGAATGGCGACTGAACTTGCCTACAAACACCTTAAGATAAAGCCGACGGGGGCCAGCGGAACCCTATTTGACTTGTAAAAAAGAAGCCCTACTTCAAATTCATGATTAGGGCTTTTTTGTTAAATTTAAAATGTCTTTAGGCAAACTTCTTTAGTGATTGCTCCAACACGCGAGCAAAGCGATACACATCTTGAAAGCTAGTGTAGAGTGGTGCCGGAGCTAGGCGGATTACGTTTGGATTTCTCCAATCACCCACCACTCCCTGCCCGTACCATTCGTCAAAGACGGCTTTGCCTCCTTTGTGAATCAATAGGGACAATTGGCAGCCTCGCTCTTCTGGGTTTTTCGGGGTGATGATCTCCAATACACCAGAATCGCCACTGATCTCTTCAATTAAATATTCCAAGTAGCCGGTCAGCTGAATGCTTTTTTCACGAATGGCTGGCATGCCTGCTTCTTCAAATAGGTCCAAAGAAGCTTGGTGCACTGCCAAAGCTAGGACGTTGGAACAAGCAAGTTGCCAACCGTCGGCTCCATGCATGGGTTGAAATCCCTTTTCCATTTTGAAACGCTCGTCTTCCTGATGGCCCCACCATCCTGCAAAACGTGGCAGGTCGGCACGATCTGCATAGGTTTCGTGCACAAAAATCCCGGAGACATTCCCTGGTCCAGAATTCAGGTATTTGTAGCTGCACCAGGTGGCAAAGTCCACTTTCCAGTCATGCAGTTGGAGTGGGGCATTCCCTACGGCATGGGCCAAGTCAAATCCCGCTAGCGCACCCACTTCATGAGCCGCTTGGGTGATGGCTTGGATGTCGAACAGTTGACCCGTGTAATACTGGATTCCAGCCATATTGACCATAGCCAAGGCACTGCCTTGCTTTTTTATTTCTGCTACAATATCCTCGGTGCGCAAGGTGTGTTCTCCAGACCTTGGCTGAAGCTCCACCAATACGTCTTTGGGGTCTAGTCCATGAAACTTGATTTGGGTTTCCAGCATGTACTGGTCTGATGGAAAGGCTCCACCTTCCACTATAATTTTAAATCGAGTAGGAGTAGGCTGGTAAAAGGATACCATCAAGAGGTGCAAATTGACCGAAAGGTAATTCATGGCGACCACCTCCTCAGGTAAGGCGCCTAGGATTTGAGCCAAAATGGGTTTTGATTTCTTTCGTATGGAATACCATGGATCATCCCCATGGAAATACCCATCCACCCCCATATTTGCCCAAGCATTCATCTCTTTTTCCAAGTAGGCTGCTGCGGTCTTTGGTTGCAATCCTAATGAATTCCCGCAGAAGTAGAGGGCGTCTTTTCCTTCAATCTTTGGGAAGTGAAATCGGGATCGAAAATGGGCCAAGGGGTCCAGTGCATCCAGTTCTTTAGCAAAAGATTCGTTGTATTGGTAATTGGGGAAAGGGGTCATTTTGAAAAGGTATAGTGGGTGTCTATTCTTAAAATCAATATGCACAACTTTTGTTTGTTCAGCGTTAGTTTATCTGGACTGAGGAATTTGCTGAACAGAAAATTTAACTCGTTTTTTTTCGAAAGATACATCCAAAACTAGTTCAAAGTCTTCGCCTTGCCGTCCATACTTTCCTTTTTTTGGTTTAATTTGTAGCTATACCCCATCGACTATGCACTTTCCCGTTGCGGACCTTCATTGTGATTTACTTTCCTTTATGGCAAAGGTTCCAAAGGCAGATCCCTTTGACCCAGATCAAATCGCATGTGCCTTTCCTTGGCTAAAAGCCGGCGGAGTACGGGCGCAAGTATTGGCCATCTACACGGATGTGCAGCCCGAAAGCATGGAGTTGGCCAGTCGGCAGGCGGATCTTTTTGTGAAGCTTCTTGAAGATTATCCCGAGACGGTTTGCCGATGGGATGCGGCCTTTCAGCAGAAGCTAGATGCTACCGAGCAACTGGGAATTATTGCTTCCATTGAAAATGCTGCCGGGATTGGTACTCCAACGGCTACTTGGTCTGAGATTTATGCCCAATTCGATGCCCTGTTGGAAAAGGTGGGTAAGCTCGCCTACATTAGTCTTACCCACCATACCGAGAATCGCTTTGGTGGAGGCAACTATACGGAAGGCATTGGATTGAAAGAAGATGGAAAGAGGCTGCTCGACTACCTCGCGGGCAAGCGAATTCCAGTAGACCTCTCCCATACCTCAGACTTGCTGGCCGAAGGAATTTTGCATCACATCGACCGGCATCACCTACCCATTCCCATTCTGGCTAGTCACTCCAACTTCCGAAGGATTTGGGACCATAAGCGGAATTTGACCGACGAATTTGCCCAAGAAATCATTCATCGCGGAGGGATCATTGGGGTCAATTTCCTCCGTGCTTTTTTGGATAGTGAGCAGCCAGAAAGACTATTTGAACACCTTCTCTATGGCTCCAAGCTCAATGAGCAGGCCATTGCCTTTGGAGCAGACTTTTTCTATACCCAAGACTTCCCAGACCGGAGCCGTCATCCTTTTTATTTTCCGCTGGCCGAAAATGCAGGCAAGTACCCAAGCATTCTCGAGCGCCTGAGTCAGGAGTTGTCTGAGGGGAAGTTGCGGAAATTGGCCTATGAAAATGTGTTTCGTTTTTACCAAAACCTTTGGAGCTGATGTCAAGTCATCATTTTGTCAAGGAGCAACAAGAGCCAGCCGTATTTATCATGGATGTGGAAGGCATCTCCTTTGAGACAGTTGCCCCACTCCTCGAATGGTCCCCAACTCTCCTGGTCACTCAAGAAGCGGTGGAGGTAGTACTCAGTTGGGGAATAAAAATCGATGTGGTTTTGGGTACTTTGGAATTTCAAACTGAAAATAGGCACTTGCTTGAGGAACAATATCCGCTTCGATTTTTGACAGTTTCGACTTTAACTGCTTTGGAGGAAGGCATCCATTACCTTCTAGCGTCCCAACATAAAGGAGTACACCTGGTGGGTTTCAATCACCAAAACCACCAGCAGTTGGAGGAAAAAATCCTTCACCTAGATCTTACCCTGGTGGATGGGGATTGGAAATATTATCCAGTCAAAGGAGGTAAGTTTTCCAAGTGGTTTGCACCCTCGGAAATCCGCCTTTTGGCAACCGAAAATCAACCAGTGGAGGTTTCCAATATCGAAGGATCCTTACTTTTTCCGGTATGCTACCTGACCCAACTAGAAGTTCCTGAAGGCATTTCTACTTTCTCCAGCACTGGGATTTTTTGGATTGGAGAGCGGGTACGGATTTAGCCTTTTTTGTTTAACCATTCTAGAAAAAACCACATAGGCACATAGTTTTTTATGTGCCTATGTGGTTTATTACTTAATGAGTTGAAATACTAAACTCTTGTTAACTGATTCTTTTAAACTTTTTTAAACTAATTTCCTACTGCAAGAAATAATCCTGCAGCCAAGAGTGCGCCCAGGATGGGACCAACAACAGGCACCCACGCATATCCCCAATCCGAGTCCCCCTTGCCTTTGATGGGCAAGAGCTGATGCATGATTCTAGGTCCAAGGTCCCGGGCAGGATTAATGGCATAGCCCGTGGTGCCTCCCAAGGCCAAGCCGATGCCCCAAACCAATAAAGTAACTGGAAG
>JACCDW011846868.1_pt1 | contig 36781 bp, 32 predicted proteins | sample 7449781 | NCBI WGS metagenome assembly JACCDW01 (sample SAMN15323449, study PRJNA562643) | freshwater metagenome | isolation source: river surface water | place: USA:Blue River Watershed | collected 2017-08-18 | reverse complement strand
TTCTCAACGAAAAATGGAGACCTAAGAGCATAGAAGATATGGTTATTCTACCCAGGATAGCCAAAATATTCGAAAAAGGACTAACACAAAATGTAATCCTTTACGGACACTTCGGAACTGGGAAAACTACTCTTGCTAGGATTTTGATTGGTAAATGGTCAAAGGATAAGCCTTTCTTAGAGATAAATAGCTCTTTTTATACCTCAATTGACACACTTAGAAGCAAAGTAGATGATTTCTGTTCGCAAGTTTATATGGGATTAGACTTACTTGGTGATGACACACAAAAAACAGATATGAAGTATGTCTTTTTGGATGAATTTGAAAGGACGTCACCACAATACCAAGATGCTCTGAAAGCTTACATAGAAGAGTATTCAAACAAAAATGTGAGATTCATTCTTAACACAAACCATATCGATAAAATCTCAGATGGAATAAAATCAAGAATGTTGCTTGTAAATTTCGATGCACAAAATCAAGAGGAAGAAAGATTTCTAAAGAGAAGTATTTACACTAAAATAATGGGACAAGTATGCCAAGAAGAAGGTATCACTACCATGACACGCGATATTCTAGTGAAACTAATAAATAGTTGTTATCCTGACTTTAGAAGCCTTTATAATAAGATACAATATTTTGCACAAACGGGCGAGGTAGAGACAGGTGGTTTAGTAGAAGAAGAAACAAAGCTTCAATTGTTTGAGATGATCCATGATTCACAACTCGACTATGAAAAGACTTATCACTTTGTATTTGAAAAATTTGGACCAGATAGAATCACAGATATGTTGAAGACTCTAGGAAGTCCTTATATAAACTGGTGTCTTAAAAATAAGAGAGATAAGCTAAATACTCTTTTCGAAGCAAATACCCTTGTGGCTACAGGAAGCCTACAACTCACATCATCAGATGATCCTATAGTAGTTGGATTATCTGTTATTGGAAATATCAATAAATTGATGAGCTGAGTTATTTAATATATAACTTATGGCTAGCATTGATTTTAGAGATTTCTATATTAGATTCCCAGGACACCCAAAGTTCAGAGACACAAGAATCATAGAAGATGATATTATTTCAATTATAATACAAAAATATGAAATGATTCTTTTCACAAACAAGGGTGAGGTATTAGGTCTTCCTAATTTTGGATGTGACTTAGAAAGGTTTCTCTTTCAAACTAAAGTCTCAGCACCATTCGTAGAGGACGTTATCAGTAGACAAATAGCTGAATACATACCAGAACTTGTAAATATGAATTATACTTTACAGGTAGAGTTTGCCAGAGATTTAAATACATATCAAGAAGCAATGTTTATTTATTTCAAACTTGCAGATTATGAAGTCTTCGCCTCAATCGGCAATAACATAGCAACTGGATTCTAACCCAATATCTTCTCAGTTATAATTATAAACTTCATACCTTTTCTATTACACCAATCTATCATGTATTCCCATTTAGAAAGGTTTTTATTCCACATTTTAAGTGCATACTCAAAGTTACGAAGTTGCTTAGCAGTTGGATTATTTGCTAGTTTTGGTTCGATTGTCTCACTATAAGGTTTTACCTCTGCTACTACCTTCTCAACAGAACCATCTGTTGTTATTATCTCATAATAGAAATCTGGATAGTAAATATGCTCAGTGGTCTTCAACTGCTGCGATTCATTATGCCACTCAGTTTTTTGATAAGGTATTTTCAGGTTTTCGGCTCCCCACATCCTTATCTTAGAATTTAAATCCAAGTAATGCATCATTTTCTTTTCGAGAGAAGATCTATAATAAAGACCACCAACCGCGTTTAATTTAATCACTTTGTCTTTATTGGTGGGATGATACACGCCTTGATTATATTTCGGGTTATTCGGTGCTGAATTTATCATTGAAGTTTTTTTAATATATATTACATGGGCGAGCTTTTAGAAAGGGTAAAATTATCAAAATTAGTATATGGAAACGGAGAAGCAGAGAATTATAAAAATAATTCCTTATTTTTTTATAACAGTTATAGCCAATCTTCTAAATTAATAACAGCAGTAGCTAGAGGACAAATAAACTTAGGTGGATTTTATTTTTTTCACTATCTAGACGATTCGAATTGGATGAAATACTCACCAGTGTTTACGGTATCATTCAAAAAATTTAACAATATTATTGTCATTCTAGCAGTAAACTTGAATTTCATACCATTAGAGGTAAGAGTAACAATTTTCGATAAATTCATAAAAGCACAAGACTTTGAGTCAGATAGCTTATTACCAGTAACATATGAAGGTGTTTATAAGGAATTAATAAAGTGGGGATTCGAGTATGCTATTGTTGAGTATAATGTTTCACAAATACAAATAGCACACAAAATTTCTTTGTCGCAGTTACCTAGATTCTTAAATGCTGGTCATCCAATAAATATTTATGATCCGAAAAAGTTATATTCTATTTGGACTGCTAAATTCGATGAACATTTTAAGAGACATCAAGAAATGTCAAAGTTAATGATAAATGACTTATATGATGTTGAGAAAGATATATCTGATGAATATGATTTATTGAAAGATCATATAAGTAGAATAAAAAATAGCTTTGAAAAATATGGAAAATAAGCACATAGTTTTTAATATATACCAACATGGCATCTTATAATCCATCAAACGCGCAATCCGCTGTTTCATCAGCCGTAGAAAATAAAGGAGTATTCAGTAAAATACTCAGAAACCTTAGTTCATGGGGAATGAAATATGACGATATGATTGTCAGAAACACAGTCGGTATCGGAATAAACGAAGACCCTTATGCAGTCAAATCGGGTGACATGTATGGCTTTATGTCACAAAGGGCAGTCGCCCAGGTTTTAAACTCTAAGTCGATTCCTTATTTAGACAGAGCATATTCTGATAAAAGGAGGATTCTCAGGGAATATTCAATAAAAGATGAAATTAGGGACTTTGTGGCTAGAGTCACTGACGAATCGATAATCTTTAATGATGAACAAGACTTCTGTTCACCTAGACATTTGAGTAACGATCTACCACAGGATGTGCAAGACAAATACCAAGAATATTTCGAAAAGATTTATAGAGCTTTTGGATTCTCTGATGGCATCACTGCTTGGAATCTCATGAAGGACTTTTTGATTGATGGTTACGTAGCACTTGAAATAGTTTGGGATGATAAAAAGAAAAATATAATATACTTTAATAGACTAAGACCAGAGACACTAGTACCTGGTTTCGAACCAAGTATTGGAAGGCTCTGGATTCAATATCCGGAAGATCCTCAATTACGAAGAATATTTCTGGACTCGCAGATTGTCTTTATTTCTTACTCAACACAAAATGACTATAGTGAAACCTCTTATGTGGAAGGATTAATCAAACCCTATAATCAGTTGAAAATTATTGAGCAGACAAGAATTATGTTCAATGTTGTAAATGCTGTTGTTTATCATAAGTTCACAGTTCCTGTAAAAGGACTTTCTAGACAACGTGCAGAAGAACAAATAGGACAATTAATTGCTGACTACTCTGAAGAAGTAGAATGGGATGATACTCTTGGTACACTTACTATAAACGGTAGAAAACATCTTCCTTATAATAAACAAGTTTGGTTTCCAGAAGGTGATGCAGGAACTCCTAACATGGAACTCTTAACCGCACAAGGACATAACCTTAATGAAAATGATATGCTACAATGGTTCTATAATGCTTTGAAAAGAGCATCTAAAATACCAGGTCAGCGACTAGAAAAAGACACCGGCGGTGGAAATGTTTATGCCGAAGCATCAGAAGTAACAAGAGATGAAGTAATGTTCTCTAACTTTATAGGAAGGTTAAGAGCTAACTTCAAGGAATTAATAGTAAAACCACTCAGATTACAAATGTGTGTGGAATTTCCAGAACTAAAAGAAGATGAAGTATTCCTTAATCAAGTTGATATAGATTTTTATTCTAACACACTTTTCGAAGAATGGAAGAAGAACGCAAACATAGAAAAGCGAGTCGGTATATTAACCACTCTACTTAGTGTACAAACAGCCGATGGTCAGCCTTACTTCCATATTGACTTCTTGATAGACAAATACCTAAAACTAACAACTGAAGAAAAAGAAGAAAATAAATCTTACTGGATTAAATTCAAAGGTGGAGAAGGCAGTGCAGAAGGTGGTGAAGCAGGTGCGGATACCGGAGGCGGTGAAATAGGTGGGGGCGAATTAGGAGGTGAAATGGGCGCTCAAGCACAGGCTCCAGCACCTCAGACTCAAGCACAAGCACCGGCTGGGGGAGAAACACCACCAGCAGCAGAAGGTGGTGGTGAATTCAGCTTTTAATAGACATCGTATTGTTGTAGATAATACTTATTAATGGTAGAAACAATAATCTTTGGGTAATTGGGGTTTGTGGCATATCCAGCTTTTTTCAAACCATATGCCCAGCTTATATAATCATTAGTATCATACTTAAAAAGAAACTTATACCTTTCTCTAGTTTTAAGTATTTTTGAATGGTCTTCAAAACTCTGTTGTACGTTATCGTATTTACGAAAGCACTCGTTTGGTTTATCATCATTTTTTCTGATGTATCTACCAGACCAATCTGAATTACATTTTATTCCGAAATGATTGTTTGCTTTAGAAGCAAGCATACTGGTTCCGGAACCACTTTCAATAATAGCTTGTGCTATTATAATAGATGCAGGAATTCTGTTTTCACGTGATTGTTTTATCGCTATTTCTTTAATTGATTGAATATAGTTTTCAGTTTTTGTCTGCGAAAAACAAAAATTTGATATAACTAAAAATATAAGTAGTATTAATTTTTTCATAATGTTTTTTTATTTTTATGTAGAGATTTTATGATTTTACTTTTAATCTCTTTATTTTGTATTGGATAATCTACACCGAAATTTAGATTGAGTGTCCGCTTCCTTTTTATCTCAGAACACTTTCTACAATAGTAACTTCCCCACTTGTTACCATATTTCAGATAGTTTTTAAATATGACTTCTTTTACAGTACCACACGAGTCACATTTACACAATATTTTTTGATGACTACCCGTAGAAAGTAACTCAACTGGTATAACTATACTCTCACCAATATGTGTTTCGTAACCCAACGACTCGAAATAACTAAGATTAGTTTGATTTATCTTGACTGTAGCCTCTCTCGTAATAATCATAAAGATATATAGTGGCTTTTTTATGATAAGTTTCAAACTAATATCTTGTACTTCACTTTGCCAGAGTCCCAAATCCTTGGACCTGTTGGTTTCTTTTTCCTAAAATTAAATTTGTGTAGACGAATACCAGAGTCAAAATAACTGTAATCTGGTTTCAAATCGTATTCTTTTGTAAATCCCAATAGTTGATAGACATTTCCGCTACTATATGAATTATCACTGAAGGTGTAAATTTCTCCAATATAAAATTTTTTATAAAATTCAAATATCTTAGAAGCACCACCAATAACAACCGTATTCAATAAGCTACAATATCTATTTAACTCGACTTTGTCTTTTCTCTTAATGAATGTCATTAGTGAAACTAATTTACCATCATAAAATAGTCCAACTGCATGTGAATACAAAATTTTACCTTGAATGTGATTTCTTTCTAAGAAGTCAGATACCAAACTCTTATCTTCTATAAACTTTACTGTACATTTCCTAGCTGGTATTCTCATTGTTGTTACTCCAAGCTTATTAGAAATCATTGATTTTACAATTTCATTACGATATAACCAATCATCTTCCCAAACATGAATCAATGATATACCATTGTTCTGGCAAACTTGTGTTTTCTCTAAGTGATAATTCCTAGGTTTATATAGTTCTGAGTGCCACCACAAACCGTTAAATTCAATGGCAAGATTTTTGTTACGAATTAGAATATCTACTTCTTTTCCATCAATTTTTATATTTTGCTCGACATCACTTTGAATCAGAGAATTTATAAAATTAAAAAGTGATATTTCTAACCCAGATTGGTGCTTATCAATTTTGTTACATTTTGTGCAAATAATGGTTTGTGTTTCTCTTCTCTTATAGAAAAGAGACCATGTTATCTCGAAATCATTACAACATTTCTCACAGCTTATAGTAAACAATCTTGATTGACTATCAATAGATACTAAGCCGTTTATGTTTTCGAATGTCTTTTTGTTTAGTGTGGCAGTAACATTCGAACTTATTTTAGCTGAGACTATAGAATTCTTGCTTGGATTATCAAAGCCATATACCCGAAGATTTGTCTCAGAAATCTTTTTCTTTATAACATCAGAAGACAAAGAATAGGTAACTCCCCAATTTTTAATTGTAGTCTGAGTTATTTTCGAAATGACTTCTGGATTAAGAAATGAAAAATCGTATCCGGTTTTTTGGTAATAATCTGTAATCTTTTTTTGTTTAATTATATCTGATTTAGAAATGTTATCAACTAACCATTTATCAACTAGGGTTTTGGTTGTTTTATTTCTTATTTCAACCGACTGCTGAGGCCAATCGACTCCATATTTTTTTTGATTAGTCCTTTTCTTTTTTTCTTTTATGATATCTGATTTTGAAACGTTATCAACACCAAGATTAGATAGTGTAGTTTTCTTTATCTTATTCTTGACTTCTGGTAGTTGGAAGACATTGTCGACACCCCACTTATCTCTATTGTTTTTCTTTCTCTTACATTCTCTACACAGGTATTCATTATCTGTGTAACCATAGCTATTATAATCTTTATATGATAATTCTTTCTCACTGCTACATAAGTCACATGTAACATGAATTTTGGCACGACTATTAGGCAAAAGTTGATTTAAATCACACTCTAGATTTTGCCCAACTTTCAAATTCGTAAACCACTTAGAATAATGTTTAAAGTTAGCAGCGTTTACTGTAATACTATATTTTTCGTTTCTTATCATTATTGTTTACACTCCTGAAACACTATTATTTATTTAGATTTTTTTATAAAAGTTTGTCAAAAGCATAAAAAATCCACCTTTAATAAAAAAAGGTTTTTTAAGTGTTATATATACCCTATCAAAAAAATTATCTATTTGAATAAATGAAACCCGTATTAATTGTCGAAAATAACAGCAAACCGTTGACAATGAACGAGTCAGTTCAAGGCGATTCAAAAGGATATCTTTTAGGTGGTGTTTTCACTGAATTTGGTGTAAAAAATAGAAACGAAAGAATCTATACCGCTGATAAGTTTATCCCTTGTCTCGAAGAGCTTAACGAGAGAATAAGTACGATGGGTGTAGTTTATGGTGAATTCGATCACCCGGACGTCTTCGATACCTCCTTATCTAGAGCATCTCACTTAATCCAAAAGGCATACTATGTCAAAGAAGGAAACAGAGTAGATGGACAGATTAGACTATTGAATACTTACTGGGGTAAGGAAGCCAAAGCACTTGTTAATGACGGATGTCCGTTGTTTGTCTCTTCTAGGGCAGCAGGTGTCACTGAATCAGATGGTACTGTTACATTGAAGAAGTTATTTACTTATGATATTGTAGCTGACCCTGGTTTTGCTTCTGCAAAGATGAGCTCCATAAATGAGTCCTTCGGATTTAGCAATAACACAAACTTCAGGATATACGACATATCCAAAGAATCAAAAATTAACGATTTATTCACCATGAACAAGAATGAATTTGTTACCAAGAGTCAATTGACTGACTATTCGAAGTATATCATCAACGAGATTGCATCTACGAAGAAAGAAGTTAAGTCTGCTCTAAAAGTTGGTAACTTAAATCCCAAAAAACTAGACCAACTCCTAGAGTATTACGACGAGTTGAATAATACTAACGACAAAATCGTTAAGTATCTTGATTATCTAGCAGAAAAAGTACAAGTAGTTGTAAATGAGAACAAATCTCTTAAGAACACAACCACTAAGCTTATCAATCACAACGATTATTTAGCTGAGAATCTTGAAAAAGCTATCAACTACTCTGAATATGTAGCTGAGAATCTAGACAAGAACATTTCTTATGCAGAATATCTAGCTGAAAACCTCGATAAGAATATCTCTTACTCTGAGTATCTAGCTGAAAACCTCGATAAGAACATTTCTTATTCTGAGTATCTAGCCGAGAATCTTGATAAGAATATCGCTTACTCTGAGTATATCGCAGAAAATCTTGACAAAAACATTGCATACTCTGAGTATATCGCTGAGAATCTTGATAAGAATATCGCTTACTCTGAGTATATCGCAGAAAATCTTGATAAGAATATTTCTTATGCAGAATATCTAGCTGAAAATCTAGATAACACAATTGCTTACTCTGAGTATTTAGCTGAGCACCTAGAAGGTAACATTGCTTACTCTGAGTATATCGCAGAACACCTAGATGACAACATCGCTTACTCTGAGTATATCGCTGAGAATCTTGACAAAACCGTTAGTTACACTGGTCGCATTGTTGAGCAGTTGAATGGTGGTAAAGTATTCGAAGGCAAAGGTGCTGCTCTACCCACACTTGAAGAAGTTGGATTTGAGATGGTATCTGAGTACGAAGAAAACGTTGACGACACACACGAAACTGAAGAAGCTCCTCATGAAGAAGAGGAATATTCAGACACAGATTTTGATATGCTACCTTCTACTGAAGAAGTAGCAGACGAAGAAGCTCATGATGATTTTGAAGGTCATTCAGATTCAGAATTATCAGAAAGCATAGATAAGTTAATTGAAGAAGCTAAAAAACGCAAAGTTTCCGAGAATAACGATCTACACTTCTTGACTTTCTTAACTAAGTCCGAAGTTGATAGTTACTATGATCTCACAAATGAAGAACAAGAAGAAGTTAAGCTTTACCTAAACGAAAAAAGCTATTTCAGCAGATCACAAGTTTTAAATCTTATCAACGAAGCACTCGCTGTTAAAGAAGAGTCTTTAGAAGCAAAACTCATCAGATTGATGCCTGAAAACATTAAGCCTATCTGGAAAAACATGAATGAAAGCGCAAAGAAATCAATTCTATCTCAAGCTATTCTTTATCCTTCTTTGGATACTGAAGAGAAAGTAGAACATTTCTGGTTGACTAGACCGTTCAAAATGAATGAAACTAGCAACAAAAAATTGGTTTCTCACGAATCTCTAATCCTCGAAGACAAGTTGTCTGATGAAGATGTACAGTCAATTCTTGAGAAGTTCAAAAAAATCAAATAAAAAAAAAATAATCTAAAAAATGTCACACATTAGAATAGACAAGCAGAAAGCCTTCAAAAAGTGGGCTCCTGTTCTAGAAAACATGGGTGTTCAGGGCGAAGAAAGACTCGATTGGATGTCTGAATACGCTGAGTATCACTCAATTAACGAAAACGCATACGTAAACGCTGGTATCGCTGGCATGGGCGCAGTTCTTGCTCCTCAGCCTTCTACTCTTGCTGGTGCTCTTCAGGGCTCTGCATGGAGTGGTAACTCTGGCGCTGCAGGATCTGGTGACCTCGGTCAAAACCTTCTTCCTGTTGCTATGAAAATTGCTGCTCAGACCATCGGTCTCGACCTCGTAGCAGTTAAACCAACTCCTGGTCCAAAAATCGACCTTCTTTACATCGACTTCCAGTATGATGATGTAAATAGCGCTGAGGCTGTACCTCAGGTATTTAAGCTAACTGCTACCAATGTTACTAGCATTATTGCTGGCCTAACTGCAACTTTCGGTAATACAATCACTGAAACTGTAGGTGGAATTCAAGGTGCAAGATTGTGGTGTAATATTTCTGGTGGTACTGCAAGTGGTGTAGCAGCAGGTTCTACTACGACCTCAGATCCTACAGCATTAGGAAAAGCCAGTATAGTAGAATTCCTAGGTTTCTCTCGTATTGATGGATATCCTATGTTTAGAGCTTACAGACAAGCTAATGCTGTAAGTGGTTATTCTGGACCTAATTACGTAGCACCATATGTTTTTGATGCAACTCAAAACACTTTTGGACCTACTCTATCTATGACCGCTCAAATTTTTAAGGTTGCAGGTGTTACAGTTTCTGGTGCTGGCGTGGAACTCGTATCAGCTCTTGAAGACCATATTCCTGGATTCGTTTCTAACTGGGCTAACACAACCTCAGCTGGCGTTAACTATCCTATGAGCCGTGCAAACGACGACCTAGCTTACGCTGGCGTTATCGGACCTAAAGTATCTTCTAAGAGTGTTGCTGTAGGTACTATCGAAGTTTCTTCTGCTTTAAGAAGAAGTGAAATCGAAGATATCAAAGCTAACACTGGTATGGATATCGTACAGAAGATGGAGTCTATCCTTGTAAACGAACTTTCTCAAACTATCTCTAAGCAGATTGTTGGTAAAGTATTCGAACTCGCAGCTCTTAACAGAACTTCTGCTCCTCTCGGTGGTACTGGTACCATCACTGGTCAAACCGTATTCGACCTCGACACTGCTTATGCAACTAGTGGTCTTGGCGGTGAAACTACCCACGCTGTTCAAAGAAAGCTTATCACTAAGCTTGTGCATGCTTCTAACTACATCGCAACTGAAGGCCGTGTCGGACCTGCTCAGTTCGCTGTAACAAACGGAGGACTTGCTGCTTCTTTCATGGACATCGCTGGTTACACAATTAACCCAGTTAAATCCAAAGTAAACGGTGCTGGTCAACTCTATCCTGTAGGTCAAATCGGAGATATCACTATCTACGTAGATCCTTACATGAAGTACAATGACAACAGAATCGCTCTTGGTAGAAAGAACAACCCTGACCAACCTGGTTTGATTTTCGTGCCCTACTTGATGGCTCAGTCAATCAGCTTGATTTCAGAAGCAACTTTCGCACCTCGTATGCTTCTACGCTCTAGATACGCAGTTGCTGAAGTGGGTTGGTTCCCTCAAAAGCAGTACATGGAAATCAAAGTTAAAGATGCCGCTGGTTATCTTAACTAATCGACACCATGTCTCGATAATGAAAAACCTCTCTTCGGAGAGGTTTTTTTATTGATATATATATCTATGTATGACTAATTTTACAAGAAAAGGGAGTAAACTAACGAATGAAGAATATGATAGGAAGCTAATATCATTAAAACTAAAAAGGTTAGACGAATACGTTAATACTAATACTTCTATCAAACATTCGTGTCTAATATGTAATAAGTCATACAAGTTAAAGCCTAAACAAATATCGAGCTTCATTTGTACATGTAAAAAAAGAGAGGCAGAATATAAAGAAAGAATAAAAAACAAAAATATCGAGCTTCTAGAAAATTATACTAACGCTCATGATAAATTAAAACATAAGTGTATAAACTGCGGACTGATATTTATATCAAAACCAAAGACCATATCAACGGCTAAATATGGTTGTCCAAATTGCTCAGGAAAGAGGTTTACACATGATAAATATTTATCCCTTCTACCGAGTGATATAGAAGCATTAGAGACTTATAAGACTTCAGCTGATTATCTATCACACAGATGTAAAAAGTGTGGCTTTGAGTGGTCTACAAAGCCGAATTATATACTACACATGAATTGTGCATGTCCTAACTGTGCGTCATCTAAAGGTGAGACCAAAATCCAGGAATGCTTAGATAGGCTAGAGATAAAATACACGAAAGAAAAGACAATCAAAATAAAAGACAGGAATTTAAGATTCGATTTTTATCTGGATGAGCTTTCAATATTTATAGAATTTGATGGTATCCAACACTTCATTGAGCGTGATTATTTTGGCGGTAGTGATTATTTCAAGAGAATAAAAGAAAATGACTCACTGAAAGATGAATGGATAAAAAGCAAAAACTTCAAGATAATCAGAATAAATTATAAAGATTTAAACAAAATTTCTTTAGACTACATGAGAAATCTAATATATAACTAAAGAAACATTTGCTCCATGTTAGCGGAAAGAATTAAAATTATAAATCAAATTTTAGAAAACAAAGCTACAAGATTAAGGGAAAGTTATTTCATAAAATATCACTCTGAATTATTAAAAGAAATAGACAGCTTTTGTAAGGAAATTCCCGACATTACATTCAAAGAAAAGATCTGGTATTGGTCTAATAATTATCCACATCAATATGTTTGTAAATGTGGTAACAAGACTACATTCAACAAAAATTGGTTAGATGGTTATAGAAAATATTGCAGTCCTGCATGTGCACAAAAGGAATCAACCACAAAAGAAAAGAGAAAGGAAACTACACTTAAGAAGTGGGGAACTGATAATGTTGCTAAAGCCGAAACAATTAAAAAGAAGCAAGAAAAGACCAACATAGATAAATGGGGTTACAAGTCAACTGCGCAGAATTCAGAAGTTAAGGATAAAATGAAAAAAACCACACAATTAAAATGGGGTAAAGAATATTATTTTCAGACAGATGACTTCAGATTAAAAAACAAACAATTCTATCTGAATAAATGGGGTGTCGAACATCAATTACATGTTGATGATATCAAAGAAAAAATAAGAAATACTTGTCTCGATAAATACGGTGTTAATTCTTATCTACAAACAAAACATGCTAGAGAATCAGTTAAAAAATACAATAAGTCACAATATGAGACAGAAATTCATGATTGGCTGAAAGGATATGTCGAAAATATAACAACTTGTAGTCACGAAATATCACCACTGAATTTAGACATTTATTTGCCAGATTACAAATTGGGTATTGAATTCAATGGATTGTATTGGCACTCTGAGTTGTTCAAAGAAAAGAATTATCATTTAAATAAGACTAAATTTTGCAATGAGAAAGGAATACATCTGATACACATTTGGGAAGATGATTGGAAAAATCGAAAAGATATTATCAAATCGATAATACTAAATAAGATAGGAAAAATAGAAAATAAAATTTGGGCTCGTAAATGCAAGATAAAACAACTGAATAATGAACAGACTTCAGAATTTTTAAATAACAATCATATTCAAGGATATTCAAGATTCTCACTTTCATTAGGTTTGGAATTCGAAGGGAAGATTGTTAGTGTAATGACTTTTGGATGGCGTGCGATAAATGGTAAAAGAAGTTATGAGCTACTAAGGTTTTGTAATTTGAAATATCATAACGTAATCGGAGCTGCCTCGAGACTTTTCAAAAATTTCATGACTAGTGAGTCAGTAAATGAGGTAGTTTCTTACGCAGATATTTCAATGTTTGATGGGGCTTTATATGAAACGCTTGGCTTTAAATACGAAAGAAGGTCAAACGTAAACTATTGGTGGGTTGTTAATGGACTGAGAAGACACCGATTCACCTACAATAAAAAGAAGTTAGTAGAAAAAGGACATGATCCACTTAAAACTGAAGTTGAGATAATGCATGATTTAGGGAATTTCAGAATCTGGGGTTGTGGTCAAGATAAGTGGGTATATAGAAAATGATTGAATATTTAATATTATTTCTTCTCGACAAAAATATTAAATGTAGATTCTGGGTAAAAAAATTTAGTTATATATGCTTCGCAATTTCCTGATTGTATTTTTGAGATACGAGGTAATTTTTTAAATGCTAGTTTTATTTGATTAAAGAAATCTATTGCTGATGGAGTACCGGATTTTTTGTATAATTTAATAATAAGTAATTTTTCTTCAAGTATAAATTGATATCCATACTCAAAGTCTTCAAAATCTAATAAAACAGCTTCTGTCTCTTCAAAATTAATCCAATCGACAAAGTCAAAACAGATTTGATAGCACTCACGAAGGTCATCCATTATATCATTAGAATTCTTCGCTACTGCAAGTATTTCTTTTGCGTATGATATAATCCTTTTTCTGTCTTCTTTGTCTTCAGTTAATGTTAAATAATGAATATTGATGTTTATTTCTGGTTCAGAAAGAATATCAGTTAATTTGTCTTCTAGTAAATTCAACAAAACGTCATCATTACACATACTGCGACAATAAATTATCTTCATTACATGCTCTAGTGTAATATCTGTCTTTTCTACAGATTCATTGAATCTAACCCAATTATTAATCATAGTTTGTTTTTGTTCTTTTTTAAGACTTATCTACAAGAATTTCAATTTTAGTTTTATCTTCTACCGAACTATATTCAATGTGATTAACGTAAGCATGACAAGATGCATCTTGAAGCTTTGCTAAACGAGGTATTTTTTTATTAACTAGCGTTAAGTTGTTGAGAATATCCCTGAATTCAATATGATCATCATGAGTGAGAATGATTAAGAAGTTATCTTTCTCTGATAAGTTAAAGGATATTTGATAATCATTATCTTCGAAATCTACTAAACAATCCAGTGTGTCTTCAAAGTTTATCCAATCAACATATTCAGAAATCTCTTCGTAGCTAGTTTCAAGAAGACTCAATATAGAAGGATCCTTTGATGCTTTAAATATTTTTTCAGAATGTTTAACAACAATTTTTCTTTCTTCATTGTCAGTAAAAATTAGTTCATCCCGAGAAATAGATAATCTTTTTATAATTTCTAATATCTCATTATCGATTAAATGTGCTTCAGTAGACATTGAGTAAAAATAAAGTAATTTGATTACATGCTCGAGAGTTATTTCTGAATCTTCTAAAGACTCGTTGAATTTAGACCATTTCTTTATCATATACTATATATAAATAATCTAAAATAGAAATTACTTTATGATTTCAATTCCAGTATAATCGATTTTTTTAATCTCGATAGACTGTCCTAAGAAATACTCATCTACTGCTTTTTTAGCACCTTGCCAGTGACCATAATCATCTACTATCAAAACTCCACCTTTGTTCAGTTTTGGATAAAGATAAAACAGTTCATCTTTAGTGGATTTATACCAGTCAGTATCTAACCTCAGAATTGAAATATTCTCTGGTACATTCTGTGCATCTTGAAGTGTAAGAGATACATCACCTACAACAAAGTTTACTTTTATTCTTTCTCTGTCGAAATAGATATTATTTATATTTGCTTTTACTTCTTCTAATGGTGATAAACAAAGTATTTCTGGACTTTGGTAAATATTTTGTGCTCTATTGTTATACAAGTCAACATCTAAATCTTCGGGCTCAGTCATGCCTTGAAATGTATCGTATAACCATACTTGTCTCCCAGACATATTGTAGAAGTTCATGTAACTTATCATTCCGAGTATGTTTCCACCTTTCCATACGCCACATTCGACAAAATCACCTGGAATATTATTTTTCCTAATGTTTTCTAGCGAATTGAATAACGAAGATATTCTCTCGAAGCTAGTCATGGTATAAGGCGAGACGATTTCGTTGAATTTCTCTAAAGTAAATTTTTTTTCTATGATAAAGCTCGGACAACCATCGTTAGTTATTCCTGAAATTTCCAAATTATAATCACGACAAAACTCATCTACGGCTGAAACTACTTCTGGGAATTTTTCTTTTGAATAATCGTGACCACATATTAAGCCATTTGTTTTAGTTTTCCTCATTGAAATTTCAAGATCTTGCTTGACACCTTGAAAAGAATGATCGCCATCAATATAAATTAAATCGAAATACTCATCATCAAATCTTGCCAGAGCTTCTTGGCTTTTCCCTTTATGTAAGTAAACCGAGTCATCATCAATATATTTATTTATGAGGAATTGGTATTCTAAACTCATATCTGTGTAAACAATGTCATTTCCATCTTTATCACCAGAACATGTAATACCATCAAATAAGTCAATTAAATGCAATTCTGATGGTGACAATTTTTGACGAAGAATTTCAGAGAAGTCACCTTTAAATACACCTATTTCACAGACTCTTTGTTTATGTCCTAGTGATGCTATTAATTCATTTCTATTATTAAAAGTTCTAAATAACTTATTAGTCTTAATGTAATTTTGCATCTTTTCTATCTTTCTAGAGTAAAAACCTGGTACACCGGCAAAGTGAAGAGCCATACCGTCAAACGATAATAGATTATATCCTAAATGAGATATTAGATCTGGTTGTAATACACAGTATAATCCATTTCTGAATAAGTATACATTGAAGAAAGGTTGTTCTAGGCAATCATTGGCTAGGTGCATATTGTTTCTCATGTGATTTTCGATATACTCAAAATGTGGTATCATTTTTTTAGTAAATCCAAATATGCCAGCATTTATACCTCTTATGTTAGCTGATTGTATATAAATTTTCTCCTCAGGAGTTAATAAGTTTTCTCCCCACCAATTGTGAGATATTAAAGAACCTGGCTCCGTTGTCACATAGAACTTATCCTCTGTCATAATGTCGAATAATAGCGATGGACTTTTGAGCCATAAAATATCTACATCTGATAAAATTATTTTATCATAATCATTAACATTTGAAAATTGATATATTTTCAATTTATTAGCGCTTGAACTCATGAGGTCAGTTTTACTAACCTCTAAAAAAAATGGTGGCTTATTGAATTGTATAGCAGACAAAATTTCTTCCTTCATGTCAGATATAAAAAGTAAATCTCCGTCATAGCCTACTCTATAGAGACTCTCAACACACAACTTTGCCAAGTTGATATAGTCTAAATTGTGTCCAAATGTAAAATAAATAAGTGTTTTCATAGTTTCGTTTAATTTTAAATATTTTAATAACCAAACAAGTTAGTGAATTCATCAACAGATATTATACCAAGAAGGTCAATACGATGTTTTTCAAGAAACTTATAGTCAAATTGTATATCTTCTTTGATTCTAGAAAGAGACGGTATTTTTGATAAAATTTCTTTATCGTTTTCAGTCTCAATTTTCTTGATGACACCACAACCAAAGTCAGTATCGATGGTGAATATCAAAAGATCTTGTCTTAAAGCTCTAGTTTCTACAAATGCTTTCCAAGTGTCTCCACACCATGCTCTGCCAGGAATAAATTCTTCGATTTGTAATTCTTCCGAAAGTGGATTGATATCATGACAAATTATATATCCACCCTGATTCAGAAATTTCAAAGCATTATTAATATCCCTAGTAACTTGTTCTTTCAGATGTAAACCATCTATGAAAATAACATCGAATGTTGTCTTATTATTTGAAAAGAATTCATCAGATGTCTGAATAATTAGAGCCTCACTATTGATATCAGGATCTACTCCTAGCTTCAAACTACAGTCGATTTGTTTAAAGTTTTCTCCATCAGAAACTCCAATTTCTAGATATTTTTTTGCACCAGAAACTTTGATTAGTGTATTTATAACATCGGCTCGTGTAAACAGATTCATTTTTTGCTCAAAATAAATTTTGTTCTGAATCAGTCTGTCTTTGTGTTCGTCGAAATCCAGATCATCTATAATATCAAGTAAGAGTTTGTAGCCTTCTTCGTATTTTTCAAGCCAATAACAAGCTACTGATAAATCATCGTTTATGAATTTGCCATAAGCTGTTTTATCGACAAATAATTTGTATTTTTTACTTGCGTCATCAAAACTAAGTTGCTTTGCTTTACTCAGATAGGCATATGCTAAATCATTTCGTCTGATATCATTCATGTATTTTCCAATAATCTGATAAGCTTCGGCTCTATCTGGCAAAATAGAAATTGCTTTATCGGCTTCTTTACATATTTCTTGATTATCCCTCTTAAGATTTATCTTTGATTTCATTATTCTAAGTTGACACTCATAATCTTCTTCTATCCAGCTATCTTTTAACCTTTGATAAAGTTTAGACCATTTTATGGCTTCATTATAATCACCAGCATCGAAATAACTTTGTCCAGTATAAAAAGCACTGCGTGCGTTTAAATTATCTGGATCATCTAACAAAGTCTGAAAAAATTGCTCTTTCAGAGTTTCGGCATCCTTAACGAATTTTTTGGGGTCGAAGCTTCTAGCTCCGTGTCCCTTTGATTCCAAGAAAAAATTACTATTTGATAAAGTATCAGAAGTGTAAATAGGTTTATCAATATTTTTTATTGTAGTATGAGCAGCGCCACAAAATTCCCAAAGATGTCTACCATTAAATAAAACTTCTACTTTATAGAAGGTGTTGCCTCTTTTAGTCGAGACGAAATAAGAATCTGCAGCTGAATCTAACTCTGAAATATCCAAATCACCAATGAAAACATCATCAGCATCCATATGAATAATGTAATCTGCTGTGCCTTTTGCTCTGGACATCATTAGTGATTTATTATGACCCATGTTTAACCAGGAGTCGTGGTAAATTTCACCAGGTATTTTTAATTCTCTAAAATAATTTTCTATTTTCTCACAGGTATCATCTGTAGAACCAGTATCACAAATCACCCAATAATTAATAAACTTGCTAACTGACTTTAAAGCATCCAATATACAATGTGATTCGTTTTTGCAGATGATTGCAAGGCATATAGATTTACTCATAGATGTAATTTAATATATTTTCTTCTTCGTAATATAGTCTCTTATTACTCATTAATTGAAAACGCTCACTTTTGTTTTCTTCTTTTATCCAGGACCAATCGTTGAATCCTAATTCAACAATCCGATTGTGTATTGCTTCATCATAAAAATCTCGAATGAGTCTAGCTCTTCTATTTATATCAATTGAGTTATTATCGACTGTAGAATTATGGTTATGACGCTGACAATAAAGAGGCTTCTTTATATGAGTCATTCTGGTATTTAAGAAAGTTCTAACTATTAATTCATAATCATCAGCTACTGGCAACTTTTTATTATGACCCCCAATTTCGTTATAGAATAATCTGTTCCAAACCCTTACGTGATTCGGCATACCAATATTAAACCTAATTGTTAGAGGGTTCATATCACAATGATAATGCTTCGCTATTTGCTTTCCATTTTCTTCAACTAACAAATTACCACAATATCCAAAAGTATAATTATTTGAAGGATTTGCGTAGAAATCAGACTTCGTATAATCAGAATAAAGTAATGGTGATTCATCTTCATATTTAGCTATGAAATCGGAATAAAAGAATTTCGAATCAGGATATTTATTTATGGCATCTTTACATGACAGTAAACAATCCGATAGTAATTCATCATCATGATCTAATTCAACTAACCAGTGGCCATTAGCTAAAGAACAACATCTGTTTTTTGCTAGACCAATGTTGCCCATTGTTTTATTTTGAAATCTTTCAATTTTAACTCGATAATCATTTTTAGCAATATCTATTAAGATATTCCAGGTTGTTTCATCAGGTGAATCATCTATTACAATCCACTCCCAATCTTCCAGTTTCTGAGAAAGAATGGAATTATAAGCTCTAATAATTCTTTCACCTGATTTGAATGCAGACGTAAATACAGAAAATAACGGTCTTTTATTCTGACAGATATTCTTAGTTGACTCAAGTAAGACTAAATTAGCAAGTTCCGTTTCATTTATAGAAGAACCACTAAGTTTGATAATTACATCAGTATCATAAATTGTTTGATGTTTTTGACTCTTGCTTTCATCATTTAATGAATAAACTAAAACATCTTCAAATAAATTTTCTTCTTGGTAGAGTGTAGTTTGTAGATAAAATCTACCTAATTTATTCCAGCCGTATACTATTGCAGAAGGTAACTTAGTGTGCATATTTCAATATTCTGTGTTAAAGAAAAATGTCTGAAATAACCTACCATCATTAATATCTTGACCGAAATAATCAAGTGAAATATGAAAGTAATCACCTCTATAAAGTACTAATCTATTATAAATATTAGCAACTCTATCAGTCATTTCCCATTTCGTAAAGTCTTGAGAGTCCTTATTTATTAGCTCTAATAACTCCATATCATAGGATCCATCTTGCTTTCTCGGAGCAGAATATAAACCTGTTTTCTTATGTTTAAATAAAGCGGTACCACCACTCAATGGTGCGTCTGGAGTCAAATAACAAACTCCAGCCCAGATACTTGTTTGGTCTGCATGTATCCAGCTTCTATCACTTGACGTAGTATATTGAAATGCACCATGATAAGGAGTAAGATTCCAATCAGTTATCTTACCAGCAACACAAAAGATATTATTTTGAATAGTTTCACGTATACTATCATTAAGAAATGGCTTCGTGCGTCGACCGGGATAATTACCGGTTACAGAAAATTCTGAATTCAAAGCACATTCTCTTACATAGTCTGGATCAACATAAAATTCATCTAATATAATTAAACTAGTAACCACAATTAATTATATGATAAAATCAAATCAGTGTTGAAACTTTATTAAGTCAGATAATTTGTTATCAACAATTCCACACCTTTTGTTACTTCACCTTTCAAAGATGCATTGTTACCACCTCTAGCTGAGCTTCTATCCACTTCTTTCTGAAACCAATGAAATTTATCTTTAGGTAATATTTCTTCAAGAAGAGGAAAATAATAATAAGACAGAGACCATTTAGCTTTTACTTTTAAGAGAAGCTCTAGTAATCTTCTATGTGATTGTGGTCCGAAAACAGAATCAGAGTCTGCTCCATACCAAAATAAACGTCTTGCATCATCCTCACTCTTTCCTTCAACGAACCTTGCGTAGGGAGGATCGAGGTAAAGGTAAGTATCTTCAGCATCATATTCGAGAATTAAGTCTTCAAAGTCTCGGTTAAAAAAATGTGTAATAGACTGAAGTTTTTTTGTATATTTATTATTTTCTAGTTTATCTATCAAAACTTCAAGCTTAAGTCTATCTTTATCCTTTTTATAACCATTAAAACCAGCACCTCGAGGATGGGTTGAATTATGAGCTGAAGTTAAAAGAAATGCATACATTGCTGCTTTATCGAAATCACCTATTTCAAATGAAACATCGTCTAAGAAATCGTTTCTTTGATATTCCTTATATATAGCTTTATAAAAGTCCCATTTTTCTAGAGGCGAAGTAAGAGAATTTTTTAAAATAGTTTTCTTAAGTTTATCTAAAGCAACTAGAAATTCTTCTGGCTTAGAAGCACAATAATATAAATTAACCTGATGTCTATTCTTATCATTGAAAACCACAACTTCAGGATAAAAGGTCGCATCATCCATATAAGTGCCCATCGCACCAGAAAATGGTTCTATATAGGTTTTAATTGAATTTTTTGGAATTTTATTATTAATAAAATCATGAAAAATGTTAGAACTCTTACCACCGAAATAACTTACCAGGGACATATTAATGAATTGTTTAGTGTTATAATACGATACTATAGATATGTTTAGTAATGGAATAGTATATTATATATATCATTATCTTGCACCTTTTTGATAAAAACAATCAATAAAACAACTTTCTACGTTGCTGACACTACCATTTTCATGTCCTTTTTGAAGAAAGATTTAAACAGATACGAGCCACGAGAAGAGCAGATTCGAGTCAGGGATTTTATTTATAAAGTTAAGCAGCAGAAGACAACCAACAAGTTTTTTATGCTTAATCTTCCTACAGGTGTCGGTAAGAGCCACCTCGCGTTAATGATAGCAGATGAATACTTGAACAAGGTAGACAAAGATAGCAAGATAGATATAATCACCGCCGGTAAAGTCCTTCAAGATCAATATGCCACCTCATATGATTCTATAAACAATCTCAAAGGTAAAGAAAATTATTCATGTAAAAAATATTCGTGTTCTTGTGCACAAGGCATGGAGTTTAATCGACTTAATAAAAGTGGTGCTTGTGACTTTTGTGAATATGACTCTGCTAGACAAGCTTATATTACAGGTAAGCTCTCGCTTACTAATTTTTATCTTTATCTTATTTATGCAGTTTATAATCCAAAGCTTCTCAGAAGTAGAGAGTCTAGACTTTTAATTGTTGATGAGGCACATATGCTTGATGAGGTTATGTCAGACTTTATTTCTATTAAGGTATCTGAAAATACAATAAAAAGGCTAAAATTTGTAAATGAAAAGCAAATACTAAAAGAGTTAAAGGCAGTCTCAACACTTCCACAGTTTATCGCATTTTTAGAGTTTGTTGAAAAAGAAATCCTCAACACAGTATCTGAAATTGAAATTTCGTTATCTAAAGGTAGACACGAAGTAAGTGATAAACGAGCTACAAAGCTTTCTGGTTTACTTGGTTCACCCAATGACGATATAAAGATGATGCAAATTATATCTGATTTAAAAAGCTTTCACTCTAAGATTAAGGTTTTTCTTGATGAATACAAAGTCAAGCCTGACAATTGGATCATGGAAATAAACTATTCTGAAAAACTCAAAATTAGGGAGCTATCACTAGAACCAATATGGGCTGGTGATTACCTAGAGCGTTATGTATGGGAGCATTATGACATGGTAATACTTATGTCAGGTACAATACTGGATAAGCAAATTTTCAGTAGGTTGAATGGCATAGAAGCTAATAATTCAGTTTATTATTCAATGGCTTCGCCATTTCCTGTGGATAATCGACCCATCTATTATGTTCCTTGCGGAAAAATGTCGTTTGCAAAAAAAGAAGAAACATTCAAACGGTTTATTCCAATGATACATAAGATACTTAATAAGTATAAAGACAAAAAAGGAATAATACATACTAACTCTTTTGAGCTAGCTACTTGGATACAAAACGATATCAAAAATACAAGGTTAATTTTCCACGATTCTGAGAATCAAATGCAAGCACTAGCAGAGCATTTCGCTTCTGATATGGATACAGTTATAGTATCTCCTAGTCTACACACTGGCGTTTCATTCGACGATTCTAAGGCGAGGTTTCAAATCATTGCAAAAATACCATATCCAAGTCTAGCATCACAGAAAAATAAACTACGCCAGAAAACTGATCCAGATTGGTATTCTTGGAGAACTTGTGTAAGTTTAATTCAATCATTGGGTAGGATTAATAGAAGTAAGTCTGATTTTGGAGATACTATAATTTTAGATGAGTCTTTTTCAGATGTTCTGAGGTATTCTTCTCACTTCATACCTGATTGGATACAAGCAGCTATAAAAAAGGTAAGGTAAACAATTATCTGTCTAAAAATCTAGCTCTCTTGTTATTTACAGTTGTAACACCTTTCATTCTAGTTGTGATGTAGTCTTTTAGTAATTCTGTAAGTGTTTGTCTTACTTTATCATCTTTGACTAGAGATAGCATTCGCTTTATCTCAGACTTAGAATCAAACTTCGGATTATCATGGAATCTTTCGATTGCCCCTACTAGATTATTGACAATAGATTGATGACTTTTATCTTTTTTATACCATGTATCCAATTGCCATTTGTAGTTAATGTTGAGCGGTTTGAAATTTTTCTTCTTTCTCTCTTTGTCGAGTATATCTAAAAGGTCGTTAACGCTTTTTATGTGGTCTTTCGCCTCGTGTTCGATATCATGTTTTTTATGTTTTAGACTCAAAGTTGAAGATGCCATTTTGATTGGTAGCATTACCGCTTTTGTAACACCAGCTAATGTTGCCTTCGCTAGACCTGCTTTTAAAATAGCTACAAAACCTCCTATAGAAAACCCGTTAGTTAAAATTGAAAGAAAGAATGGTGCTGCAGCCATCATTCCAATATATAAGAAATAAATAGCCAATAATCCAAGTACCACATTACTTGCAATTTGTGCATTTTCGAAGCTAGCACCAAGTTTTCTCGCTATCCACTGTACTGCCCATTCAATAAAAGAAATAGGTAGTTTTAGTACCTTTACGACAAATCCTAATGCCTTTGCCCACCACTTATGACCGAATTTCTCTTTAAAGTGATGTCCTATTTCGCTGTGCTCCAGGATCTCCACTATTGTACCAGCAACGCCATCACCGGCCTCATTTAATAATGTATAACCAGTTTTCGTTCGCTTCCAGCTTAGTGACTCTTCAATCTTTTCTTTTGCCTTGTCAATGTCAAATTCAGAAATCAGTATCGATTTTAGTATGTCAGCTTGTGTTTGCTCACTTTTTGTTTTTATTCCTTGCTTTTCGAGATCTGCAACCATTTCTTTCGTTTCTGATTCGATATCTTGAAGCATCTTTTCTGTATTTTTTTCTGATTCCAATAATAATGTCATATCTGAGAATGACTTTATATGTTTCATATATTTAAGATAAATTTATAAGTATATATTTAAAGTTAAAACACAAAAAAAAGCCCAATTTTTAGTTGGGCTTTTTTGTTTTATTTTTTCTTCATTCTTTTTTCGATTGCTTTTCTCAAGCCTTCGGGAAGTTTCTTTTGCTTAGCACTTAAACCTTTTTCTTCCTTTTCGGATTGCACACTTTTTTGAATTGCTTTACCTCTTGCTTTTTCGTAACCGGATATTTTTTTATCCTTATTCAAGTCGGCTTTTTCAGGATGCTTTAAACCAGACTTCTTGTAACTAGTAGACTTCTTCTCATAATGCTTTTCTGCTTCATCGCTGTCTGTTTCGAAGCTTTTCCAATCATTGGAACCACAGTCACATTCATCGCACTCACATACATCACAATCGCATCCACAAGCACCGCATGTTTCATTCTCAGAGACACTTTCAGTAGTAAATGAATGCATTGACTGTACGTAATTATCTGCGACATCTAAAGGACAATCTGAATTATCGTTATAGTGTGCTTGTACGGTATAACCATTTTGATCTAAAACTGCTCCGATGAGCTCTCTACCATCTTTTGTATCGCCTGTTGTGATTAGTGCAAACTTCTTGCCATTTCTCACGTACCTATCCCAAATCGACTCTTCAACTAAACCCCATTTAACCTCTACATCGTGTAAACTCAATTGCTTAATAAAATCAGTAAACTGGTCTTCATCAAATATCAAGACTTTGTTTTCGTTAGTTGCTGATTCATTGTAAGTAAATGCTTCGAAAGTAGCTATTCTTCTTTTCATAAATATTTTATTTTGGTTTTCTTTTATATATTATTTTCTAAAAGTCGAATTTCTTTTTTTTATATATATCGTATGAAATTATTGAAATTTAACGACTATTCTCAAACTATTTCACTAACAGAAGAGTTTTTACATTTTGCTAAACAAGATGCTATATTCGAGTCAGAAGAAAACAAATCTACTTTGGAAAAACTAGCCAGTGATTTAAAATTAAATCTTAGCATAATTCTGAGCTTTGGTACTGGCATGGATGTTTTTATTCCTATAGTTAGAAGATTATGTGAAAACGGTGAAATCAAAGTAGATCTTACTAAAGAGAATTTGGCAATGATTACCCTAACCGCAATTACAATAGCTTATTTAGAAGAAGTTAAAAATAAAGAAAAGAAGGAAATACTCGAAAAGGATTCAAGGTCGCTTCTTGAGGAGCTAAAACTTCGCGGTGTAGGTAATGGTATTATAAAAAAAATCGTTGAATGTATAAAATCTATAGGTAATCTAGTATCTCTTATTTTTAAGCACCAAAGAAGTATAATACAAAGTTTCTTTGATATGCTTGGATATGCTGCACTTTGCATACCTGTTTTGAATTCTATTAATTTTTTAATTTCTACACATAATTGGAATTTAGATACATTTACTAAAAATCTAGCCTCAATAGCTCTCGGCTTAGCTAGCCTTACTACAAAAAGTCTTTTGAATTGGCTTTATAATCTTGCTGACAAAGCAAAAGGCAATAGTGATGACTCGAATGATAACGAAGAAGAAAAATTAATACAAGAACAATGATTAGTCGTAAATACAATGACTTTAGAATATATTCGATATTAGAAGCTATTGTTGAAGCAGATTATGATTTTCTTTTGCTGTTGAATGATATTAGACATCAATACGCTTGTGATATACTTGATTTAATAGATTCTAAAAAAGATATTAAAACTACATTTAATGGTTTACAAGTTGCTAAGTCGAATAATAGAGTTAAATTTATTCCTGACTCACAGTTTAGTCGTCCGACCACTTCTAAAGAAGAAAAATGGAAAAAAACTCCTTCAGAAGTAGATATAGGTAGATTAGTTAGGTCACTTATCATTGCCTTAGGTAAAAAACCTACTGATGCCGAAATCGAAGACTTTGTAAATAAGTACAAAGGCATTTGGGACTACACATATGGTATGGACTTTGACTTTGATATAGTTAAGGGTGAAGATATTCGTAGGTGGTATTTATATACTACTTACTTGGAGAATAACTCCACGTTATATCAGTCATGTATGAGACATGTTTATTGTCAGCCATATTTAAGTATCTACGTCGATAATCCAGAAGTATGTAGTTTAGTTATTATGAAACAAAACTCCAAGCTGCGAGCCAGAGGTATCCTCTGGACGCTCGATAATGGTGATTTGTTTCTGGATAGAGTTTACTATACAAAAGAAAGCGATGCGTCTCTAATGACTACTTGGGTGCGTAATAACATAGGTTCTAAAAAGCTAGTGAATGAATCTACTAGAGCCGATTTAACTGTTTATCTTGAAAAATTCAAGTATGTAAAATATCCTTATTTAGACACGATTCCATTTTTGCATATCAAAATAATCGAAGGTATCGGTCAATCTGCTTACCTTTCTAACTATGGAAATCAAAAAGAAAACCAAGTATTGCTCAAACTTAAATCTACAACTGGTGAGCATGAATCTATATCTGGACATGTATGGTCTAAAAAGCTAGATAAATGGCTTAAACGAATTGATGCAGTTTGGAATAGCGATGAAGAAGATTGGGATGATAAACAAAACTATATCCGTATGGAATGGGGAGGTGTTGACTATCTACCTAAAGATGAAGTTATTTGGTCAGATTTTGGTGATTGTTGGATTCCGAAAGAAAGTTCTATCGACCATCCTGAGCATGGTATGATTTTCGATAGTTGGGTTCGTACTCTTATAACTGGAGTAAAAGTAAAAAAACACCCATGGGAATACGTTGAAATTTTGGATGCGGTCTCAGATATTGATAAAGTCTTCCACACAAAAGAAATAATCTTCATGAGAGACACATCAGAATATGAATTAGTAGGAAAGTATTCATTTGAGTTTGTATACAGAAAACAAGACTTAGTACAAGATGTCTTCTCTCGCTCACCAATACCTAAATTCTGCGCCTTGCCTGTAAGACAGGTCATAAGTCCTAGTTATGATTATCTTTGTGTTTATAACTATTATCCTGTTGTGACACTCAAATCAATCGCTGATAAACTTAAGTTATCAAATGAGCCTGACAGATGGTGTGATGCTTATAGATATGTGAAAGCACAAAATCCTGAAGAATACTATAAAGCACTCGACAAACTAGAAGAAATAGGCGATAAAGAAGGTCTAAAAACTTATAAGGCATTTATTGGATTGTTGAAAGATATAGATAGCACTTTTACAATTTTTGAAAAAGCAAAAGTTAAATCGAAGAGAGATGCTTTAATTAAGATATCATACGAAGTGTTAGAAATTATTTCAAAAGGTCTAGACTCAGATTTTGTTGATAAACATATTGATACGAGTAAAGAATTATATGGAGAAAAAGGCGAATTATGGAATAAAGTAAAGGTTGACATCTTAGCAGCATTTTTTATTATACAATTAATTTATAACGATATAGTAACTACTAGTCAGATTGTTACAAATTTTAATCAAAGAGAGATGATGATGTTGCCTAAAATTTTACAAAAATATTTCGATAGACAAACCTTGTATGCGTTTTTAGCCGAGATACAAAATGAAAGGATTTATATTACATTAAAGTCAAAGCTGATTGGATCTAGCCTACTGAAAAAATACGATGTCATAAATATCGATGAACTGTTGTCTGACCTTAGATACAGCAAAGATGATATTTTAGCTGTGTCGCAAAAGTTATGTAAAGATATTGAAAAAAAACTTAAATAGACCATTTCAATATAAAGCTAACTATGACAATATCGTTAGAAAAGATATATTTCTTTTATATTTTACAAAACAAGAAGTATTTTCCAATAGTTGAGCCACATTATTTCAAAAACGCACAAATACAATTAGTTTATAAGATTATTCGTGAGTATTGTCTTAAGGATATCGATACACCTGTACCATCAGCAAAGCAAATTTGGGAAATGGTTTCTCTTCAAGATAAAGAAGAGCTCGTAACCAAAGAATCACTTAAAAACATGTTGAGTGTTGATTTATCTAATTACGACGAAAAACACTTTCTAATTCCAAGACTCAATGTGTTTATCATGGTTAATAGAGCTAAATCGGCTATCAGTGATATTGTAGATGAAGCACGAAGCCTGGACGAAGTTGTTGAGTACGATGATGCAGTTTCAACTTGTAACAAAATTAAGGATATAGCAGATGAAATGAATAATACAAGCTTTATTCATGATGATGACTTAGGATCAGACTTTGATGAAGTAGAACATCACGTACAAGATACATCAACACAAAAAGTAAGCTCCGGTTTTGATACACTCGATCACATGCTTGGCGGTGGCTGGGACATTAAAACGCTCAATTGTCTAATGGCAGAGACTGGTAATGGTAAGTCACTTTGGATGCAGAACCTAGCAACTAGAGCAGCCGACATGGGTTACGATGTGCTTTATATTACACTTGAAATGACAGAAAAGAAAGTCATGAAACGAATTGGTGCGATGAGGCTAAAAATTCCTATCAATGATTATGATCAGGTATCCAAAAATACCGAAGTAATCAAAAAGAAAATCGACGCACTGAAGTCTTCTGCAACTGGAATTAACAATGATATATTTGATTCGAAAATAGGAAAAATTCTAATAAAATTTTGGGCAGCAGGAACAGCAACAATAAGTGATATTGATAATTTCTGTCAAAAATTAAGGGAAAAGAAGAACTTTAAGCCCAAGATGATTATCGTTGACTATATAACTCTTGTTGCTCCACAAAAAGGTCTTGCTGGTGATAACCTTTATCTTAAAGGTAAACATCTAGCAGAAGGACTGCGTGCTATTGGTGCGAAGTACGACTGTCCTGTGATTACAGGCATTCAAGTTTCTAAAGATGCTTGGAACTCAGCTGATATTACTCTGGACCAAGTTCCAGAATCAAAAGCAATTGCTGAAACTGCCGATACTTTCTTTGCTATAATTAGAACAGAAGAAATGAAAAGACAAAATTACTATAGATTCAAACTATTAAAACAGCGAGATGGTGATTTCTTAAAAGCACAATTAAGGCTAAATTTAAACACAAAGTATCTCTCACTTGAAAATGATGTTTTTGTAGACTCAATAACTTAAAAATAAAATTGCTTATGATGATATACGATGATAATATTAATCCGGATGAAAAACTACCGGAAGAAATCGAAGAAACCGAAGAAGAAATACTAGACGAAGATTCTGATGAAGTAATAGAAATAGACGACGTCCTTTTAGAAGAAGAGGAATCACTTGAAGAAGTAGACCCAGTCTCTGAAGAAGAAACAACAGTCGATTCTATCTTCATGGGAATGGATGATATTCAGCTATCAAAACACACCGCAGAAGGAAAACACTCGCTTAAATATGATTCTATTTTTAAAGGAAAAAAAGATGAAAATGATGAAGGGGATGACTTTGAAAGAATGGTTAGTAATGAAAATTTCGAAGTAGATAAGTCTTCTCAATTTTGGGTTGAATCTATAGATAACGAGAATTACATAAAGGACAAAAGAGTTAAAGAAAAAGTATATGAAATACTCGCACAACACACAGATTTAAATTTTTTAAATAATCGAAGGAAGCCATCTAAAAACGACTTTAACCGCTATTACTTCTTGCTGAAAACACACCTAAAGGATGAAAAATTTACTAATATCGAAATATTCAATGAGTTATCAGTTTATTTCTCCGATAACCTTTTTAATATGTTTAAGTTGCTTGATAACAAATGGAGAAACATGATAATAAATGAGCTTCAAGACCACATTGGTAAAAAAAATAACTCTTTAGAGCTTCTTCCTAGAAATATACATAAAGACACAGAAGTAGAATTTGAGTGGACTAATGAAGATAATCAGATAAAGCTAATTACTGGAGTTGTTTTAGAAGTTGATTACGATAGTAAGGAATATGTGATAGATTCTTATGAGTCAATTTATACGATTAATTTAGAACAGATTACTAAAATTCTAAATAATAGTAAATTCAAATACAATTTAAACAAACTTAACAACATAGATTTCTTATAATTTTTCTAAAAAAGCAGACTAAAAAAATCCGCCCTTTTCGACTGTTTAGATAGTCGTGTCTGCTAATGACTCAATATATAAAAAACATTAAAAAATAAACTAGATTAAAAAAGATGAACACAATCAAAGTGACTAAAAGAAACGGCAAAAAAGAGCCGTTGATGCTTGATAAGATTCTTGATAGAATCAATCAACAGACATACGGTCTGGATCAGAAGTGGGTAGTGCCCTTCGAAATCGCACAAAAGGTAATCGAGGGAATTACCCCTAACATCGAGACAAGAATTCTCGATAGGCTAGCAATGGAAACTGCTGCATCACTAACAACTAAACATCCTGACTATTCTATTCTTGCAGCAAGATTAGCCATCACTTCACTCCACAAAGAAACCAAAAAAAGCTTCTCCGAAACAATTTCAGATTTATGGAAATATGTAGATCCAGGAACAAAAAAACACTCACCTGTTGTAAACAAGTCATTTTATGATCTAGTAATGAAACATGCTGATGTGTTAGACTCAGCAATTGTACATAGCCGTGATCATATGTTCGATTACTTCGGCTTCAAAGTTTTAGAAAAATCCTATCTCCTTAAACTCGATGGTCAAGTAGCGGAAAGACCTCAGTATATGTATATGAGAACAGCACTTCAAGTTTGGGGTGAAAATATTGAGAAAGTCATCTCTACTTATAATTTAATGTCTGAAGGATATTATACACATGCCACACCTACACTCTTTAACTCAGGCACAACAAGAACTCAGCTCTCAAGTTGTTTTTTGTTAGACGTAAATTCTGACTCAATAGACGGAATTTTTGACACATTGAAAGAAACTGCACTAATATCTAAAAATGCTGGTGGTATCGGTATCGCCTTCTCTAAGGTAAGGGCGAAAGGAACTTATATCGCTGGTACTAACGGAACATCGAATGGTATAATTCCTTTCTTGAAAATATTTAACGAAACATCAAGAGCGGTGGATCAGTGTTTTACATCTGAATCAAAAGTTATTACTCAGAGAGGTAAAGTTAGTATTGCTGAAGTTACGGAAGATGACCAGGTGCTTACTACAGATGGGACATTCCACAAAGTATTAACAAAAAAAGAATTCAAAAAGACAGACGAAGAGTTGGTGGTCATAACTACGGCTAAAGGTACGAATAAGGTAACCAAAGATCACCAAATATTAGTTATTAGAAACATTGCACCGGATGTAAATAGGGATTCCATAATACTAGGAATCAAGTCAGGTGTATATTGTGCTGAGTGGATTTCTGCTAAAGAGCTTAATAAAAATGACAAAATATTGAAATACTAATTTAATATATATAGTAGAAATACCCTATGTATTTCTAAAATATAAAATATGAATATGCCAGTGAAAAAACAAATTGATGTAGTAAGAGACTTTATAAGTAAACATGGAGAAACCTATGATTACAGCTTAGTTGAATATAAATCAGCTACTACTAAAATCAAAGTAATTTGTAAAAAACATGGTATTTTCCTTATAACACCAAATAGTCACAAAAATGGCTCTGGGTGTGCAAAGTGTGGTAGAATAAAGGTAGAGAATTCCAGAAGATTGACATTAGAGGAGTTTATAGATGCTGCTAGAAAAAAACATGGATATACTTATGACTATTCAATGTCAGTATATACTGGATACTATGACAAAATAGACATACTTTGTCCTAAACATGGTGTTTTTCAACAACAGGCACGAAAACACCTGCTTGGTAACAAGTGTAAAAAGTGCCAAAATGAAAATTTATATGTTGACTTTGTTTTTATGTGTAAGGAAATATTTCCAGATTATTCATATGAAAAAGTTAATTACAAAGGTATGTTTATTCCTGTCATAATAACTTGTAAAACACATGGTGATTTTTTAGCAAAACCAATAACACTTATTCACAAAAAGAGGGGATGTAAAGATTGTATAGATAGAACAAAGTCAAAGCCTGAGCAGCTTTGGCTAGATGAGCTTAACATACCACTAAATAACAGGAATGTATATATCAATCTTGGTGGAAAGGTTTATTGCGTTGATGGAATAGACTATGATAACAAAGTCATATATGAGTTTTACGGTGATTTTTTTCACGGTAATCCAACTATTTATGATGAGAATGATATTAATCCTTTGCTTAAAGAGACATATGGATCCTTATATAGAAAGACACTAGAAAAAGAAAAGGCTATATTTGATTTTGGATTTAGACTTGTCTCAATATGGGAAAAAGATTTTAAAAATAAAAAATAAAAAAAAAGAAAATGATAGAAAGTGGAACAACATGGATCGAGGATCCATCAGACTTAGGTCTACAAATTGATAACTTAGACTTCGAAGATGTAGTAGAAGTCGGAATGGAAAAAAAGGAAGAGGTAGTTGTATATGATCTAGAAGTAGATACACAACATAACTATTTAGTAGATGGACTTGGTATAGTTCACAATGGTGGTGGTAAATAAGCTTATGCTTCCACAAAAAAAAAAATCTAGTTAATTGCTGGAAACTCCTTAGAGTCAGTAACACCACAAAGCAGATAGTGATATCAAACTTGAAGGTCAGAAAAGTTACGGAATTGGACAATCAGCAGCCGAATTTCTCAGGGATGAGAAAAGGGTTCAACGACTAACAAAAGTAAGGTAGAACACCTGAAATTGACACGAAAACTAGACACTCTTAGAGTGAAGATATAGTCTGAACTCACAAGAAATTGTGAGATATCGAGATAAAGAGCTCGATGATAACAAAATGAAGCGAAAAGGAAGCTTTGCCATCTACCTAGAGCCATGGCATGCAGATATTTTTGAATTCCTAGATCTCAGAAAGAATCAAGGAAAAGATGAAATACGTGCTAGAGATTTATTCTTGGCACTTTGGACAAATGATATTTTCATGACTCGTGTTGACTTAGATGAAGATTGGTCATTGATGTGTCCACATGAGTGTTCAGGTCTTACTGAAACCTGGGGTAAAGAGTTCGAGGAGTTGTATCTCAAATACGAGTCTGAGGGTAGGTATAAGAAGAGAGTAAAAGCAAGAGAAGTTTGGAATAAAGTTCTTGAGTCACAGATTGAGACTGGTACACCTTATGTGTTATATAAAGATTCTATCAATGAAAAAAGCAACCAAGCAAACATTGGTATCATTAGGAGTTCGAATCTCTGTGCGGAGATCACGGAAGCAACGGGCATCACTAAAGCACAAGAGGTAATTCTACAAGATACTGAGCTTTTGAAAAAATTAGGATTAGAAGAATTCATTGGAGAAGAATCAGTAAATGAGACTGCCGTTTGTAATTTGGCATCTATTTCACTAACGAAGTTTGTCAACAAGAATAAAACCTATAACTTCAAAAAGCTTTATGATGTAGCCTATGAAGCCACAATTAACTTGAACAACGTAATTGATGTAAATTACTATCCAAGTGCAGCTGCTAAGTTCTCTAATTTCTGCCACAGACCTATTGGCTTAGGAGTGCAAGGACTATCAGATGTTTTCTTTTTGATTGGAATTCCACACGATTCAACTGAAGCTAAGCAGCTAAATAAAGAGATATTTGAAACTATTTACTACGCCGCTATGAGGGCTTCTTGTGATGTCGCCAAAGTTGATGGTGCTTATGCTACATTCAAAGGATCACCTTTGTCTGAGGGCAAGTTTCAGTTCAATCTTTGGGGAGCAGAGCCTACTAGTAGATGGGATTGGGAGAAGCTTAGAGAAGACATCAAAAAGTGGGGTGTTAGGAATTCACTTACAACTTGTGTTATGCCAACCGCGTCAACCGCGTCAATACTTGGAAATGAAGCCTCAACGGAAATTCAGACATCGAATCTTTATGTAAGAAGAGTATTATCTGGTGAATTTGTAAATGTCAATAAGTATCTAGTAAAAGAACTAGTCAAACTTGGAATTTGGTCTGACTCAGTAAGAAATAAAATTATTGCTGACAACGGTTCTGTGCAAAATGTTCCTGAAATTCCCACAAACATCAAAGAGATTTACAAGACTGTCTGGGAAATTAAGCAAAGGGATGTCATTGACATGGCTGCTGACCGCGGTGCATTCATCGATCAAACACAGTCAATGAATATCTTCATGGAAGGTGCTAACTTTGCCAAGATGACAGCTATGCACTTCTATGGTTGGGGTAGAAGAAACATCATGATTGATAAAGACGGCAATCCAATTATTCCAGAAGGTGATAATATCGAAGTTGTTTATGACAAGGAAGGCAAAGCTAGATTCTACAGGGATAAAAGATTTAATCTAAAAACTGGTATGTATTACTTGCGTGGTAAATCTTCTGCTGATGCTGTCAAGTTTACTGTTACTAAAGAAGCTACTAAAACGGTAGAAGAACAAATGTCAGAAATTTCGTGTAGCTTGGATAGTCAAGATGGTGACTGTTTGGCATGCTCAGCGTGAGTTATGCTACTCATCAAAATTAAAAAGTCGACATTTACAAAAGTCGACTTTTTTTATTTATTTAATATAACTTAAGATGACTTTAACTAAAATTTTATCCTTATTGCTTACTGAGAAAAAAGAAGTTGATATTTCTAAGCTTCCTTCTCAAGGACTCTTTTATAATAAAGATATGAAGCTTAAAATAAAGAAAGCTGAGCCTCAAGATATCATCTTTTATGAGTCCAACATCGACAGAACTAGCATGATTAAGTCTATTGAATGCATTAAAGGTATTGTTGAGAAAAATGTAATGCTTAACAAAAAGTACACTTTTCTTGACTTGAAAAGTGTAGATATAGTTTTTTTATTTTTAGAGATAGTAAAATTTACAAAAGGCAAGCCAATCTTAATTAAGTATAAAGAAAATGACATTACTGATAAGTGGATATCATTCGGTAGTGAGAGCTTCAACTATTTTAACTTTTCTAATGTAGTTGGTGTTTATAGTGATGAAACAAGAGAGTTTATCATAGATGGCTATCATTATTCTTTTCCAAGTATTGGTGTTGAAAACTCACTAGCTGTTTATCTATCTAATATAACTGACAAAGAAAAAATAAAGGAATTACAAAAGATATCTTATGATTTTTTGTTTTTCTTAACCGGTAAGACACATCTAACTGAAGCTGAGATAGATAATCTTATTCAGATATTTAACTATGATATAGATGAGCAAGAACGTGAAAAAATATCTAATATTGTTAAGGGGTTTTCTGATATTTTATCTTACTCGCTTGTTGTTGATGGTAAAGTTGTGGATATGAAATATATGCTAAACTTAGAAACTATCTGGACTACCTAACTTTTCATTTCTTTCAAACCAATAGTTAAAATAAACAAAAGAATCATTCTGTAGACTATAGAAATCGTTTTCATGCTTGATGATTATCTTATTATCAGCAGTTGTTCTTACTTCTATATCAGTTCCTGTAGATATCTTGGATAATCCACCAGTCTTCATATTATACGCATCGATGTCATCTTTAAGACTTGTGTATATTCCTTGTTCTGGCTCGAGCCATCTTTGTATTGCTTTAAGTATTAGACCTCTAGTTTTAATTATCCATTCTCTGGTAAGAACAAGTTCAGTATCAGAGAATGCTTCTGAGGTCATTTTAGGAGCAACACCAAGTAAATCCTTAATCATGCCATGATATGCCTTGTCCCCTAGAACAAATTCTAGATATACATCATATCTTACATTGTCATTTTTGAATATTCTCAATACTTTTAACGCATTCAATTTTTGTTCATCTAAAAACAATCTTGACTTCAGGTTAGCCAGTGCTGCTGAGTTGGACAGTGTAGCCATAATACTATTAAGCTTCGAGCTAGCTGCTAGAATTGCACTTTGGTGTCTGTCGTAAGCATTGATAGATAGTTGTGGGTTATCTACATTAGGCATAACGCCACCCTTATCCGGATTCATTCTTTGTAAGTTAAACTCTGTGAATTCGTATAACTTTTCAAACTCTTTCCATTTCTTAATTTTATCCATATAAAAACCTTGGTCCGTTTTCTTTGTAATCTTCTAAAGCAGTTACTACAGCATCTAATTTACTTGCTATATCATCTAGATTTGATACAATCTCTTCTAGAGTTAGATTTGAGTCATCAATCTGGTTATTTGCTGTTGTTGATTTACTTCTAAAGTTCATCAATTCATTAGCAATAGATTGTAGTTTTTTCGAATTGTCTTCGAAAGATGAGTTCATTACTTGCATAGTAGAAATTATTTCATCTACCCTTTCATTTGAGATTTCAACAACTTCTTCTTGTTCTAAAAACTTTTTAATTCTCATTATTACTTATTATATTTGAGCTTATATAGTGTTTTATATATCAATACTAACATGTCATCAATGATATTAAAATAGTGGGTATCATCTTCTTTGAAGCATTTCTTTCTTTCAGTTTTAATGAAAGTAGCTAAATCTTCGAAATATTTAACTGTATCGGTTGATTTAGTGAGTGAAGTATCTATAGCTTCGTAGGCTTCTATTACCTCGTATTCACCTTGGTATACTTCTATGATATCATCCAACATACCTATGATTGATTCATAATACTCACCAAGTGCTTTATGCTTGGCGTGAGAGCCTTCTTCACCTTTAACCGTCAGGTGATAAACATGTGCTACTTCACGAGATTCGAATATCTTTGAGAAGAATTTTACGACTGATCCAGAGCCTTCTTGTGTGTTCTCTTCAGTCTTTGTTTCTTGATTATTTGGTTCTTCTGGTTTTGTTTCCTGAGTAGTTGTATTAGTAGTTGTACCATCAGAATGAATTTCTACTTTAACGGTGCTCTGGGTAGATTCTCCGTCTTTTGGTAGAGTGATTTCTTGTTCGTTGATTCTTTTAACTTGTCTAAGTTG